>ERZ773136.1926-NODE-1926-length-18624-cov-6.446658_pt1 | contig 18624 bp, 13 predicted proteins | sample MGYA00580855_ERZ773136 | MGnify/ENA primary metagenome ERZ773136 (study PRJEB29015, sample SAMEA2737860) | human gut metagenome | biome: human gut; feature: human-associated habitat; material: faeces | place: China | collected 2012 ... | reverse complement strand
GGGTCCTTCCCCCAACAAACAATAAAACTCCCAACGCCTCAGCGCCGGGCCAGGAGCTTCAGGCGGCGCATGGTCAAATGGCAGATGGCCACGGCCAGGGCGTCCGTGGTGTCCAGGGCCCAGCCCTCGCCACGCACGTTGAGCAGACGCCGCACCATGAAGGCCACCTGTTCCTTTTCCGCGCGGCCGGTGCCTACCACGGATTTTTTGACCAGCGTGGGCTCGTAATCGCTCACCGGGACCCTGTGCGCGGCGCAGGCGGCCACGGCCACACCGCGGGCCTGACCCAGCTTGAGGGCGCTGGCCGCGTTCTTGGCCGTGAAGACCTGCTCGATGGCGGCCTCGTGCGGCCGGTAACGGCCCACCACGTCCGCCAGCTGCCGGTAGATGACGGCCAGCCGCTGGGAGAATTCCTTTTCACCGCTGGAGGTGGTGCGGATGATGCCGCAATCCACCAGACGCAGCACGCCGGACTGTTCCGCGATGATGCCCCAGCCCGTACGCTGGGAGCCGGGGTCGACCCCCAGGACTACAAGAGGAGTGTCTGCCATAGTTCCCCATAGAGAAAAAAAGCCCGGCACTCAGGGAATGCCGGGCAAAAAACGGACATCTGCCGCCCGGAGGGGCGGGAGCGTACCGGACTAGTCCATATCCATGTCTTCGGGGAAGTCGGCGTTGGCGTAGACGTTCTGCACGTCGTCGTTGTCGTCCAGGGCTTCCATGAGACGGATGACCTTCTGGGCGGCTTCGGCGTCCACGGCCACCAGGTTCTGGGGCACCATGGCCAGTTCGGCGGACTGCATGGTCACACCGGCGGATTCCAGAGCGTCGCGCACGGCCGCGAAGTCGGCCATGGCGGTCTGGAGGGTCCAGACATCATCATCGTCGATGACGTCGTCGGCGCCGGCTTCCATGGCCACTTCCATCATCTGGTCTTCGGTGTAGGCGGCCTTGTCCACGGTGATGACGCCCTTGCGGTCGAACATCCAGCTCACGCTGCCGTCGGTGCCCAGGCTGCCGCCGTGCTTGGTGAACAGATGGCGCACTTCGGCCACGGTGCGGTTCTTGTTGTCGGTGGCCACTTCCACCATGATGGCGATACCGGCGGGACCGTAACCTTCGTAGAAGCATTCGGTCAGATCGCCGCCCGCATCTTCACCGGTACCCTTGCGGATGGCGGCTTCGATCTTGTCCTTGGGCAGGTTCACGGCCTTGGCAGCGGCAATGGCGGCACGCAGACGAGGGTTGCCCGCCGGATCGCCACCGTTCTTGGCAGCGATGATGATTTCCTTGGCGGCCTTGGTGAAAACCTTGCCGCGCTTGGCGTCCTGACGGCCCTTGCGGTGCTGGATATTGGCCCATTTGCTGTGCCCAGACATAAAACCTCCCAAAACTCGGAGAATGTAAAAGGTGAAAAAAGACAGACGGCCTTGCGGCGCGTCCATTCCCTGCCCAGGATACCGGGACATCCCGGCGGCGGGAGCACGCTTCCGGCCTCTCCGGGCGCGCACACGAGTGCAGCGGCCCGGACAGCGGAGGATGGGACGCCCCTAAAGGGCGCCGGGCTCCTGTCCGGTGTCGGCGGCTCCGTCCGTGCCCGCATCCTGTGCGGCAGGACGCGCCTCGGCCTTGAACCCCATGCCCACGAAGAAGGTCTCCTTGCTCTCGGCTCGGGAGCTCTTGGGCTTGAAGGATTTGACGGCCTTGAAGGCGCGACGCATGGGCTGGAGCATCTCCTGGATGTCCGGCCCCATGAAAATCTTGACGATGAAGCTGCCGCCGGGTTTGAGGTGCAGGCGCGCCACTTCCAGGGCCTCGCAGGCCAGCTCGAGCGAACGGGCCTGGTCCGTGAACTTGGTCCCGGTGGTGCGGGGCGCCATGTCGCTCATGACCACGTCGAACGGCCCCATCTCGCGCAGGCGGGCTTCAAAGGCATCGGAACGGTTGAACACGTCCTCCTGCATGAAGGTGACCTGCGGCGGAAAGGCGGTCTCCGTGGTCTGGATGTCGCAGCCCAGCACGAGCCCGCGCTGGCCCACCTTTTCGGCAGCACCCAGCGACCACGAGCCCGGAGCCGCGCCCAGATCCAGAACGCGCATCCCCTGGCGGAAGAGCTTGAACTTCGCATCCAGTTCCTTGAGCTTGTACACGGAACGGGCCGGATAATTCTCGCGCTTGGCCTTGAGAAAATAATGATCTCGATATTCCTTCATAGTGACACCAGCGGGCTTCTATAGCGTTTTTTTTCGCGGTAGCCAAGCCCCCACAGGGGCGGCCCGGCCGATTTTTTTCAGGGATGGCGGAAGGAGAGGACCCAGGATGCCACGGGCTTTGTCCGGCGTGGCGTGAAGGTTGCCGGCCGAAAGACACGGTTCGGGGATGCCCCTGTGTCCTGACGGGCATGGCGTTGCTATGCCGGCCTGATTCGGAGCGGCCATGCTTTCCTGCAGGCGTTCCGGGAAAGCTGGAGCTCGCCTGCCTGCATACCAAGGAGAAAACGCTCTGGAAACAACCGGAGCGAGCGGCGGACATGACGACCTCTCCATCCTGGCGGTCACTGGTGCAAGCATGTCATCCTGCTGCCGGAGCCGGATTCATAGCTGACCGGCCCTTGCATGCCACGGATATCAGGCCACTCTCTCCTGACCTACGGACGGCCTGTGCACAAAAAAGACTTGACCGCGGCAGATGAATGGCATACATACCTCGCTACGCCGCGTTGTGGCGTCCATGTGGGGAAGTAGCTCAGCTGGGAGAGCATCGCCTTCGCAAGGCGGGGGTCGGGAGTTCAAGTCTCCTCTTCTCCACCACAAGGAAGACTAGGGGTTACGGTTCTGGACTGTGACCCCTTTTTTTATTATCTTATGGACAGGATTTATAACCATCGCGTTAAGTTACTGACCGATTAACACCACACAAACTCGCTAATTATGGGATATACAGTACAGACCCCAATGCTCGGGCTTGCCAAAGCTATCTTTAAGCGCGATTTCAAGGCCCAATTCCGACGGACTCTTCTCGGTCCACTGCTGGCATTGCTAGCGCCCGTGGTCTATCTTGTTGTTTTCATTTTTTTCCGATTGATGTTTGGCCTGCCACAGTTAGACGGCATCCCCATGATACCTTTCCTTTTCTCGGGCATCGCCCTCTGGCTCTTTTTCAGCAGCCTCGTGGGAGCTATCTATCCGGGCGTCAGCAGTAATATGGGAATTCTGAAAAAAATGCCTGTGAATCCACTAGCTTTTGCTCTGAGTGCAGCAGGCTTGCCTATCCTGAACATTGTCATTTATTTCATATTATTGTTATGCATGAGCCTTTTTTGGGGAGTTGTCCCCAGCCTTTCCTGGCTGTGTCTGCCCTTCCTGATCGTTCTGGTAGCCCTGTTCGCCATGGGGTTAGGACTGATTGTCTGCGGTCTCGGGATTTATCGACGTGATATCATCGTACTGCTTCCCATCATTCTACAGCTGGGCATGTTTGTAACGCCCATTTTCTTTTCCCCTGACCTTATTCCGGAACAATTCCGCTGGGCTGTAACCATTAATCCCATGGCTCATGCCGTCAATATGTTCCGGGATGCCCTGTTTTTGGGAGAATTTCCCGCGCTTTTCCCGCTGACTATCACCTGCGGCATGACCTTGCTCGCTTGGCTAGTAGGCTACCCTTTCTTCCGACGCACTCTGCGCTACGCTGCGGATACTCTGTAGGACTATTATGGCTGAAGATATCATCATCGACGTCAAAAATGTCTGGAAACGCTATGGACTACCGCCCATACTACCGTGGAAGAAACGTAGATTCCACGAAAGCGACTTTGCACTTAAAGACATCACCTTCCAAGTTCGACGCGGAGGTTCCTTGGGAATCCTCGGTCGCAATGGAGCTGGCAAATCTACCTTGCTGAAGCTTCTGGCAGGGGTGACACCTCCGGACAAAGGGAGCATTGATATCCGAGGCAGCATTTTTCCCATGATCGAGCTCAATACTGGTATCAGTATGGAATTAACTGGACGAGAAAATATCGCCCTGCTGGCAACGATTATGGGCTTTAATGACAGAGAAATCCGTCGCCTAGAACCTGAAGTCATCGATTTTTCCGAGCTCGAAGACTGGATAGATCGTCCAGTATGGCAATACTCTAGCGGGATGCTGGCACGATTAGGTTTCTCAATCGCTGTTCATACGCATACTGATATTTTATTAGTTGATGAAGTCTTAAGCGTAGGTGATGTTTATTTCCAACGAAAAGCCCATAAAAAGATGCGAGAGCTTATATCTTCAGGTATAACCTTTATTTATGTAACGCAAAATGCATTTGAAGTAGAACGTCTCTGCGAGAATGGATTGGTATTAAGTAAAGGAAAATCCTTGTTTTATGGAATTTCAGCAGAGGCAAAGAATATTTATCTTGGTAGTCCACAGCAATCTCTATCTGGACATAAAATAAAAATTTATAGAGAACTAGTTGGAAATGAAGATGTGACACTTGAAAATATTTATTTTTTAGATAATGAGAACAATGGAATCGACAGTTTTCATACTCACGACGATATAGTTATAAAAATTTTATGTACTGCCCATAAAGATTTAACCGAATTTAGAATTACTATACGTTTTTACGATAAAGACAAAACGTTTATAACAAATATTTCACCAGCACAAGAATGGTATCCAACTAAGATTAAAAAAGGGAGATTTGCTATTTATTGTAAAATGAAATCAGTTCCGTTATATGGAACTGAATTCATTCTTAATATAAAATTAACAAATATAAATTTATCAGAAATTGTTTCCGTTATTGGATTTCCGACCTCAATTTTATCCGATAAATCTTCTATATGTGGCCATGAGCTTATCCATATTAAATCAATTTGGAGTTTAGACTAATGAGAATCCTTTTTTTGTCAAAAAATATGGAAAAGTATAATTCTGCATCATATCAGCATGAATTTTATGCAGAGCTTCAAAGGCATACAGATGTAATCCCATGGGGCCCTGGCTTTGCTGGATATGATCCACACCAGTCTCTTGATGAGCTTATAAAAAAACATTCTATTACCGATATTTTTGTAGGACACAGCTGGTTACCAGATGGAATTGGAAATTATATTGATGGAGCCATAAATCTTCACTCATTTACAGAATGTGAAATCAACAAGTTTGCTTTTTTAAATAAAGAATATACAAGACTTCAGGAAAAATTGGACTTCTTCAAAAAAGGGAGGTTTACACATATTTTTACGCACCATCACGATATTGAAAACTATTTTCACCATACCCAGATTCCCTTCACTTTTGTTCCTTTTGCATCAGTTCCCTCTCTGGAATCTTCATTACCAGAAAAATCAATTGATATATTTTTTTCAGGCTTGTTAAGAAATACAAATATAATAGCATCTACAGATATTCGAGAAAGAATTCAAAAAAAATTATTTTATACAGCTTATGACTTTTCGTTATTTAGACGCTTCAAGTATAGAAATACAAAAATAGTTTGGATAAACTACACATTTTCACCTATCGGGAAATTATTGTCACGTTTTTTTAATCGCAAAGAAAGACTTACAAGCGACGAATACCAAAAGATGTTGAATCTGAGCAAAGCTATCATCAATACATTCTCTCCAATGAACCTAATTGGAACACGTTACTATGAAACGATGGCGCATAAGGCTATCGTACTTTGTGAATCAGGAAATTATCATAATATTTTCAGGGATATGGATAATTGTATTATGTTTAACAAAGATTTAAGCGATTTTCATGATAAGCTTTTATTTTCAATCTCAGATAGCACTGAAAGAACAAAAATCATATCAAATGCATATGATGACTTTATGGAAAACCATACTTGGTATCATCGAGTTAGCAAAATTTTAACAATCATGGAGGATTACCATGGCTAAATCTTTATATACATACATAGCAAAAAAATTTTGTGAATCAATTCCTCCTACACTTCTTCCACTTTCGATGGAATTTGATTTAACAAATATTTGTAACCAAAATTGTGTATATTGTAACGCTGCATCCTATAGGCAGAGCCAGCGCGATATGACAGTAAAAGATGACTATAAGAAAATATTCGACTCTTGTATCATAAATTATGCGAACTCGAATCAAACACTTCCAACAATTACTTTTGTCGGTGGGGGGGAACCAACCCTACATAAAGACTTTAGTGAAATTATATCTTATGCACTTGAAAAAAATTTTTTAACATCTGTAATAACAAATGGCATTCATATCGATAAGATCTGTGATATCCCTGCGAATTTATATACAAATATTGCCTGGATTGGAATAGATATTGATGCAGGTACAAAAAATCTCTATAATAAAATTCGGCGACCTAAAAATAAAGGTGATTTTGATAGAGTTTGTATTAATATTGAGAAACTTACATCATCTGGGCTAAATGTTGATTTAAAAGTCCTTCTTATTGATACAAATTCAAATAAAGAAGCAATAACTGATATTTTACTTTTAGCAAAAGAGCTAAAAGTTCGTATGGTTTACTTCCGGCTAGCTGTCGTCAAGGATGGCATCCATAAAATTAATACTGAACTTGTTAATTTTATAAAAAGTACATCGCAAAATCTTGGTATAAATATTAGAATAAATCTTAGCAGAACTATCTTAAAAAACTATAACAAATGTTATTCATTTTTCCTTCTCCCAGTTTTTGCCGCTGATGGATATACTTATCTATGTTGTGAAAATAGAGGAAATAAAAAGTTTGCACTTTGTAACTGGACGACAGAGGATTTCTTTGAACGCTGGTGCTCTTCTCGCCACTTAGAAATATGGGATAAGACTAATACAAAATATTGTGCGCCGTGTCGTGCTAATATCCATAATTTCAACATTCAAAATGTTCTAAACGATAAAAAAATACTCGAAGAATTATTTTTCTAGACTCAAATGTGTACTATGAGGTCAAAATGAAATATAGCACATCATATATATATTCCTCCCGTGAGGATAAAATGCTTTATGTCTACAAAAAGTATAGGAACATCCTTGATGGGAAGAAGATTATTGATATTGGTGCAGATAGAGGCTATCTGCGACAGCATTTGCCCGATACATCCTCATATACCAATATTGGTTTTGGCCCCGATATATTAAAGGAATGGAATCTTGAAGATATCCCCTATCCCTTTGAAGATAGACAATTTGATACGGTTCTTTGTCTTGATGTTTTAGAACATCTTGAAAATATACATGCTGCTTTTGATGAGTGCCTGCGCTTAGCCAAAGAATATGTAATTATTTCTCTTCCCAACGCCTATCAAGATTTCTGGAATTTTTTAAAAAATGGTAAATACATGGGAAGATCCTCTGATATGAAATTTTATGGATTACCCCAAGAACGTCCAGAAGACAGACACAGATGGTTCCTTGGACCTGAAGAGGCCTATAAGTTCATAGAGTACCGTGCACAACTGTCAGGATTTAGTATTGAACAATTTGATTGCCTTACTTATAGGTCGAGCTTTTTCGAAAAGATAATTTTTAAATATCTTTTTTCAGCTCAATTCAAAGAAACCTTGCTGACCTCAGGTACACTCTGGTTTGTTCTTGCACGCAACCGCTAGCTACTCGAGAGAATATTATATGCGTATCGTTCTCTTCATGACCCGCGGCATGTCGCTGGCTGCCTGGGAAAAAAATGGCTCTCTTGAACGAGAGCTCGCTTTATATGCAGAGCTCGCCAAATATGGCTGTAAGACAACTATTATATCATGGGGAGACAAGCAGGACAAAATCATTGCAGATAGGTATTCATGGCTCAAAGTCTGTGCTAACACTTGGAATTTATCACAACGTCGTTACGAACAGCTGATGCCTGTACTACATGCCGCCCATTTGATTCGAGCTGACCTCATTAAGAGCAACCAAGCCAATGGCGCAGACTGTGCCTGGCGTTGTGCACGACTGTGGCAAAAACCTTTCATTGCCCGCTGTGGTTATATCTGGAGTCAGCTGAGCGCAGACATGGGGAAATCCGATGTTTATCAAGCTCAAAAAATTGAGCAGGAAATATATCAAAATTGCACTATTGGCATTACTACAACAAACAATGGAAAAGAATATTTAATAAATCATTACCATATAGATGATAAAAAAATAGAAATTATTCCCAACTATGTCCCGAATCAATATTTTTCTGCTCCACTTCCCTGCTATGACCGCTCACCCCAAATAGTAACCCAAGTAGGACGTCTGTCCGTAGAAAAAAATTTATTTTCCCTTATAGAGGCATGTTCAAAACTGCCCGTCACGCTACGTCTTGTAGGTGATGGACCACTGAAAGAAAAACTAAAAAAATATGCACAGCAGCATGGAACACGTATTGAATTTACTGGTACAGTTCCAACATCTGATTTGCCTCATATCTTAGAACAAAGTACAATTGTTACACTTGTATCTCATTATGAGGGACATCCAAAAACTCTGATTGAAGCCATGGCACGTGGCTGCGCTGTTCTTGGAACGAAAGTTCGAGGCATTGCCCCTTTAATCAAGGATGGAAGTAATGGTTTACTATGTGACACAGATCCAGACTCTATTCGTATAGGACTTGAGACATTACTTGCAGATCTGAATTTACGTGAACGCCTAGGAAAGCAGGCCCGCCTTGATGCCCAACAATTTTGCATTACCAACATCACAAAACGCGAATTAGCTGTATACCAGCAACTTCCCAGAGAAACGGCTCTCAAAAAATGTAAAAAAAATATAGTAGTTATATTCTATTTATTGCGAAAGGTTATTAAAAAATTATATCAAAAATTTTTTTACTTACTTGAGAAGCAAATACTTGCCTTCATCATAACCTTGGTCCGCTTCTATATCCGGTGTAAAACACCAGCAGACAGCCTACGTTTTCTTTTCAATCTAGAAGCCGCTCTTTATCCTTTGGAAGGACAGTCTGCTGTTGCCTACGATAGCGGTGTACATACTAAACACCGGCACACTCGTTACCATGAATTCTTCATCGCGCGCCTGCGCCCTGATGAACATGTATTGGATATTGGTTGTGGGAATGGCTTTCTGGCCTATGATATAGCCAGTAGAGCCGGTGCCCGTGTAACGGGCATCGAGCTGCAGGCTGAGAATATAGCCATTGCGCGTCAGCGATTCGCCCATCCCCAAGTGGAATTTATCCAAGGAGATGCCCTCAAAGATTTGCCTGCAAACTCTTTCGAAACTGTCATCCTCTCCAATGTCCTGGAACACCTCCCCGGACGTGTCGACTTTTTGCGTAAAGTTCAGGAACGGTTACGACCGCGTCGTTTCCTTTTGCGTGTACCACTTTTTGAGCGAGACTGGCGAGTTCCTCTAAAAAAAGAACTGGGCGTCGAGTGGCGCCTCGATTCAACCCATGAAATTGAGTATACTCAGGAGCAATTTGCCTGTGAGTTAGCGTGTGCCGGGTTATACATCACGGATTTTCAGATTCGCTGGAGTGAGATCTGGTGCGAAGCCCGAGCGGATGTACCCTACGTCCAAGAACGTAGCCCATCCCCCCAGATAACAGTACTTATGTCCGTACATAATGGGGAAAAATATCTGGAAACAGCAATCAACAGCATTTTGCGTCAAACTCTCCGCGACTTTGACTTCCTTATCATTGATGATGCCAGTACAGATGCCAGCCCCGCAATACTGTCGGATTTTGCCAGAAAAGATGCACGTATCCAAATTCTGACAAATAAAAGAAATCTTGGTCTTGCTGCCAGTCTTAATCGCGGAATCTCTCAGATCAAGACACCCTATATTGCTCGAATGGATGCCGACGATATTGCCGCTCCTCAACGATTGGAACAACAACTTGCCTACATGGAACAAAATCCCAGTATCTGCGCATCAGGAACATGGATCACCCAATTTACTCAAGATACATATCTGAATATATATGAGCCAGTAACAAACCCTCGGATGGTGCGAGAGCATACACTTTTTAATGGTCCTCAGATTATGCACCCAACCGCAATAATCCGTACAGAAGCTATCAAAGCTATCGGTGGATATGATGAAGCATTTTCATGTGCACAGGACTACGATTTGTGGTTGAGGCTACTCAAAGTAGGAGAGCTTGGTAATATACCTCATGTCCTACTTTTTTATCGAATCCATGAACAAAGTATAACTAAGAAGAGAGTAGAGCAGCAAGTTATTAATCACTTCATTGCCTTACGACGTTTTGAGATATATGAGCAAACTGGCATTTATCCTGTCTTGAAATCTTATTCATGGGAAACAGTTTTTTCCTTGCTTGATCCGAATTCTCCTAGTTTTTATACACTTATCTCCCTTATTGTCCATCGAGACATTAAGGAGAAATCTAATAAACTTTCTTTTTTGATAAATTCCCTACCAGACAGACACAATATTGAGAATACTTATTTACATAAATTAGGAATTACTCCGGAGCATATTAATTCTGTTATAAATAGAACATAGGCAAAGACATTTTTTATCAAAAAGGGGATTATCATGAAAATTGCATTTATCATTGGAGATGCTGCAATTAGCGGTGGGACATATGTTATATTACAGCATGCACTTTACTTGAAACAGCATGCGCATGATATAACAATATATTATCATACATACAATTGCAAAAGCTGGCATGAAGCCTTTGATCATATAAAATTTCATGACATCAAACAGTACAATGATAAAGATATGTTTGATATTGCAATTGCAACTTGGTGGCCAACCGTATTTGATTTAGAAAAAATTCAAGCCAAAAGAAAATGTTATTTTGTACAATCAATAGAATCCTTTTTTGAAAAAGACTCTAATACAGAAATAAAAAAATCAATAAATTCAACATATTCAATCAATTTACCTGTAATTACAGAAGCAACCTGGATTAAGGATTACTTATTCAAAAAATATAATACGGCGGCTACAATTGTTCGAAATGGCATAAGAAAAGATTTTTACTATCCGAACACGAAAAGTTCATATAAAAATAGAATACTCATTGAAGGCCCTGTTCATGTAGATTTTAAAAATGTTCCAAGAACAATCTATTTATGCAAAAAACATACAAATTGTGAACTCTGGCTTTTAACTTCATCAGATATAAAATCATTTCACGGAGTCTCAAAAATTTTTTCAAGAGTCCCTGCTTCAGAAACAGGCGATATATATAGAGAGTGTGATTTTATAGTTAAACTAAGCTATGTAGAAGGGATGTTCGCTCCACCATTAGAGATGTTTCATTGTGGAGGAACAGCTATAGTATATAATGTTACGGGACATGATGAATATATGATTAACAATGAAAATTCATTGATTGTCAAAGAAGGAGATGAACTTTCTGTAATTAACGCTCTTAAAAAATTGGAAAATGACCATGAATTTCTTGAAAAATTAAAAAATAATGCACTAAAAACAGCTTCTTGTTGGCCTGACTGGAATGAATCTTCTAAACATTTCGAAGCAGCTCTTTTAAATATACCGGAAGTAATGATAGATTTTAAAAATCTATATCCAATACCTTCCCCCAAAAAACAATCCATATGTTTAAAAATATACTCAAAAATAAAACAATTTATACAAAAACATGGTAGAAATATTATTTATCAATACATATATACCCATATGCCCAATAGAGGAAAAAGGATAAAGGACATATAAAGGAGGTTACAGTTTATGAAACTTGATAAAATTGCTGATAGCGATTTCGATATTGTAAGTTTTGACATATTTGACACGCTTATAATCCGTCCTTTCTATACTCCTACAGATCTTTTTTATTTAATAGAAAATAAAATACAAAAAAAGTTATCTTCAATAGATATCTATCCTTTTCATGATCTCCGCATCATGGCAGAGGAAAATGCCAGGAAAAAATGTATTTCTGAAGAAGTCACTCTCGATAATATCTATGAAGAATTTAAAAGTATATCTACTATCCCCGCGAATATGCTCGAATATGCTCAAAGCATGGAACAAGATTTAGAAATAGAACTATGTTCAAAACGAAATTCATTACATAAAATATATTCTGAATGTAGAAAAAAAAATAAAAAAATAATTTTTGTAAGTGATATGTATCTTAATGAAGAGGTAATACTTAGAATACTTAATAAAGCAGGATATGTTGAAGGAGAACTTTTTCTATCTTCTACTTATGGAAAAACGAAAAACTCTGGGGCATTATACGATGTCATATTAAAGAAGTTTCCACATAAAAAAATAGTTCACATTGGTGACAATTACGATTCAGACTATATTATACCGCGTAAAAAAGGTATACAGTCTATACATATCAAAAAAACAATTTCTAATTTCAAAAAATTTGAAATTAAAAATAGCACTGGAATTCCAATGACAAACTTAAATAACTATTTTGGAATTCGTTGTGCCTATGCATTAATTGCAAATTCTTTCTTTGATAAAACTTCAGAAGTAGATAATACTCCAGAAGCTCTTGGTTATGTTTACTTTGGTTTGCATTTATATGCTATTGCATATTGGCTAATTGAACATACACAATATTATAAATCCCTCGTTTTCTGCGCAAGAGATGGCTTTCTTCCTATGAAGGCATCTAAGATTATTAAAAATACCCTAAATAAAAATGTAAATATAAAGTATTTTATGTCCTCGAGGGCTTGCCTTTTCCCTCTTCTTTTTTCCAGCAATAACATCGAGATCATTCTCAACAATGCTGATTATACAAAGTTCTCCCCTGCTGATATATATGATTTTGTAAAAGATTTTTTACACAAAAACGAACTAGCAGTATATCAAGATGATAAAAATATATTCAAGAGTAAAACAGATTTCATTTTCTTTCTAAAACAAGTATCAAATTCTCTTGATAAAAAGCGTTTGAATACATACATTAAACATTGCAAGACCTATTTCGATACTTTTTTCTCTGGATCAGTTGCTTTTTTTGACATTGGATATTCGCTTAGAACTGAAACAATATTAAAAAATATATATAAATATAATATTGATTCATTTTCTATATGTAATATCAAAGATATAGCTTTGAGAAGAGAAGAATTGTATGATATTAAAAATCATACTTTTTATGATTTTACGCCCCCCAATATTGGAGGCCTGCGGGAGGCTCTCTTTTCGAAAGTCATGGGGTCATGTGTCAGATATACAGTCAAAAATGGTCATATAAAAATTGTTTTTGGCAAGCTAAAATTTAAAGAAGAAAATGAAAATATAATAAAAATTCAAAGAAGTGCACTTCAATTTGTACAGGATTTTTGTTCTACATTCAAAGACAATATACAGTTTTTAAAGATAAGGAATATTGATTCTGGTATATTTTTTGAAAACTTTATGAACTCTAACGATAAAAAAGTATTTTCCGTCTTTAAAAAATGTAAGTTTGAAGATATTTTTTCTTCTAAACGTGAATCAATGTCACTCTATTCTCTATGCTTCACAAAAAAAATACATTTCGATAAAATAAAAAAAGCATTATATTACCTTGTCTGCGATCCACGACTTTTTTTAAAAAAATTTTTTAACTTCGTAAAAAGGATGTGATTTGACATATGCCTGCCATTTCCATAATTATCCCTGTCTATAATGCCAAATTATATGTCAGAAAGGCTATTGATTCACTCCTTTTTCAAACGTTTCAGGATTATGAAATTTTTTTAATTGATGATGGATCTATAGATGGAACGGAAAATATTGTACGAGAAATAGCACTCCAAAATCATCAGATTCACCTGATACAGCGCCCTAATAAAGGACTTATTTCAACTCTGAATGAAGGTATAGCATTAGCGAGAAGTCCCTTTATTGCCCGTATGGATGCTGATGATATCGCCCTCCCCAATCGGCTGGAGCTTCAATACAAATATCTAAGCAAACATCCAGAAACGGTTGCTCTCGGTAGTTACGTCCAACTTATGGATGAAAATGATGAGGTATACCGCACGAAGCGATTACCAACAAAAACTCATATCCAAGAAGCATTCCTCTGGGGGGCTCCTTTGGCGCATCCCACGGTCATGATGCGAACAGAAGCTGTGCGTAAAGTGGGTGGTTATCCCTCCGATTTCCCAGCAGCAGAAGACTATGCCCTGTGGCTACGCCTGCTCTCTCTGGGGAAAATCGACAATCTCCCGGACGTCCTGCTTTCCTATCGTGTGCACGGTACAAGTATCTCCCACCAGCACGCACGCCAGCAACGCGACTCTACTTTGCGAGCGCAGGCCCTTTGGCTCGCAGGGCGTCTCTTTGATAGGGAGCTTTGCCACCTTTCGACCCCTGCACTCCTAGAGGCACTCGATCTTCCTTTCCAAAAAGTACGGGGACTGTTGGCACGTATGCTGGCCCTCAACCCCCATATTATCGGTATTTCTCCCGACCAGGACCCCGAAGCGCAGGAATGGCTCCCGCGTATCCTGCAGGGTCCCATGACGTCCGAGATCCGCAAGGCCCTGGCCCTCTACCATCTGCGGGCAGCGCGCGCACCAAGGCTGTCTACAAATGCCCGCCTTTACCAGCTTGGCCGCTGCGCCTGCTACTCACCTCGCGAATTCATGGGAAAATTGGGAGAATTCTTGTGCGGCCGTTTGCAGCGCCGCTGAACTTCCCTAAAGGCCACCGCCATGCACAGCCCGCTTCCTGACTCGCCCCGTCTCGCCCTCCTGATTGCCACAGTGGGCCGCATCACGGAACTGGACAGGCTGCTGACCTCGCTGGAGCAGCAGACCTGCACGGACTTCCATATCTATCTTGCCGACCAGAGCGCGCCCGGCACACTGGATGCCATGCTACAAAAGCATGCCAGCCTGCCCATGACACGTATCCAGCTGCCGTCCAGGGGGGTCTCCATTGCGCGCAATGCCCTGCTTCCTCTTGTGACTGGGGAAGACATCATCGTTTTTCCTGATGATGACTGCTGGTACGCCCCAGATACGCTGGCCCAAGCGGTAGAGGCCTTCCGACGTCATCCTGAGGCCGGGGCTGTCCTGGGCTACTGGACTCCCTCTCCGCAGTTCCCCCAGCCTGATAATACGGAACAGGCTCTTTCCGCCACGGCCCTATTCTCTCAAGGGGGGACCTGCGTGCAATTCTTCCGGGCCGAAGTCGTAAAAGATCTCCGCTTCGATCCCCTCCTTGGCCCCGGCACAGGCCTACCCTACGGCTGCGGAGAAGATACGGACTATCTCCTGGAAGCACACAAGCGCGCTCCTGTCTGGCGCTGTCCGTCCATCAGGGTCTTCCATCCCTCGCCGGATACGCATGTGCCGTCTGATGCAAAGATCGCCAGCTACGCTGCAGGCCGCATGTATCTGCTCAAAAAGCATGCCTTCCCGCTCTGGTTCCGCTGTGCCAATGTGCTCTACCCCTTGTGCATGCTGCCTCTGGATGCATTGCGCAAAGGCCGCAAGGCCGCACGATATCGCTGGCGCATGTTCGTGGAGCGACTTCGCCATTTTTCATCCTGAGATGAAGGGAAAAGCCACCCGTTACCGGGTGGCTTTTCCCATACCTCTGCCGACAGCAGACTTAACATAAAAAATCTTCCCACTCCCCCTGCGGGCCCTTCTCCCCTGCATTGCCCCGCCGCCGTCACCGTTTTGTAACAAAACCTGCCTACACAGAATATGCCTCATTCTCAGACTATTCCGCAGGAGACGGGACGTGGAAAGCATCTTTCTACTCATACTGGTATTTCTGGCCATCCTGGCCGCAGTGGACCTTTTCGTGGGCGTCAGCAATGACGCCGTCAACTTTCTCAACTCGGCCATAGGCTCGCGTATCGCCAGCTTCAAGGTCATCATGGTGGTGGCCAGCATCGGTGTGCTGCTGGGCTCCACCTTTTCCAGCGGCATGATGGAGATCGCCCGCAGCGGGGTCTTCAATCCCGAGATGTTCACCTTCAACGAGATCATCATCATTTTCTTCGCCGTGATGATCACCGACGTCCTGCTGCTGGACGCCTTCAACTCCATGGGCCTGCCCACCTCCACCACCGTGTCCATCGTCTTCGAGCTGCTGGGCGGTGCCGTGGCCGCGGCCCTCATCAAGATCTCCACCTCGGACATCCTGCTCTCCCAGCTGGGGGACTTCATCAACAGCCAGAAGGCCCTGGCCATCGTGTCCGGCATCCTCATCTCCGTGGTGGTGGCCTTCGTGGCCGGTGTGGTGGTGCAGTACATCACCCGCCTGATCTTCACCTTCCACTATGAGCGCATGTACCGCCGCATCGGCGGCATCTTCGGCGGCCTGTCCCTGACGGCCATCTTCTACTTCCTGATCATGAAAGGCGCCAAGGGCGCATCCTTCATGAAGCCGGAATACCTGGCCTGGATCAATGCCCACACCCTGCCCATCCTGCTGGTGCTGTTCGCGGGCCTGAGCGTGGTGCTGCACCTGCTCATGGTGCGTCGCGGCGTCAACATCTTCAAGATCGTCATCCTGGCCGGCACCTTTGCCCTGGCCTTCGCCTTTGCCGGCAACGACCTGGTCAACTTCGTGGGCGTGCCCCTGGCCGCCTGGGAAAGCTGGCAGCAGTTCACCGCCAGCGGCATGGCCGCCGATGCCTTCACCATGGAAGGCCTGCGCAAGGCCGTGCAGACGCCCACCTTCTACCTGCTGCTCTCCGGTCTGATCATGGTGCTGACCCTGTGGTTCTCCAAAAAGGCCCACCGCGTGGTGCAGACCTCCATCAACCTGAGCAGCAGCACCCGCGGCGATCAGGAACAGTTCGGCTCCTCCCTGCCCGGCCGCCTCATCGTGCGCGCGGGCCTGAGCGCCAACAAGACCCTGCACCAGATCCTGCCCAATTCGCTTTTCACCGCCCTTGAGAGCCGCATGCAGCCCGTGGAACAGGTCAAGGGCGCGCCCGTGCTGCCCTTCGACCAGGTGCGTGCCGCCATCAATCTGGTGGTCTCCAGCATCCTCATCGCCTCGGCCACGTCCCTCAAGCTGCCCCTGTCCACCACCTATGTGACCTTCATGGTGGCCATGGGCTCCTCCTTTGCCGACGGCGCCTGGAACCGTGAGAGCGCCGTCTACCGCATCTCCGGCGTGCTGGCCGTCATCAGCGGCTGGTTCCTGACCGCCATGTGCGCCTTCAGCGCCTGTGCCCTGGTCACCTGGGCCCTGTTCGAGGGCGGCAGCGTGGTGGCCGTCCTCTTCATGCTGGTGGCCGTGGTCAGCCTGGTGCGCTCCAACTTCTTCGGCAAGAAGAAGGAAGAAAGCAGCTTCGACATCGTGGCCGACAACACCGACAAGGACAGCATCCGCGCCAATATCGGCGCTTCGGTGGACGAAAGCATCGATACCGCCGTGCGTCTGATGCGCGAAGGCCTCACCGCCTTCCAGGCCGAGGACGAGAAGATCCTGAACCGCTGCAAGAACGAAGCCGTGAACCTTTTCGAAGACATCTCGCGCTCCCGCGGTTCCTACTACCGCATGGCCCTGCGCGGCGGTGGCGACGATCTGGACAACGAAGCGCGGCACATCTACTACCGCATCTTCAACGGCATGAAGGAACTGAGCCATGAGCTGCGCTCGGTGCTGGGCATGTCCGCCAACCACATCGCCAACCGCCACCGCCCCTACAGCGGCGCGCTGGGCGACAATCTGGAGCAGATGCTGGGCATCCTGGAAGACGCCGCCCGCCACTTCCGGGCCTATGCCGCGGGCGAAGGCTCCCGCGCCGAGCTCTCGGCCTATGCCGACCACTGCTCTTCCCGCATCAGCAAGATCCAGATCGAGCTTTTGCAGCGCATCGATACCGAAGGCCTGTCCATGCGCAGCAGTGACCTGTATCTGAACTACCTGCAGTTCGCCCGCGCCTTCATCAACCGTTTCACCATCGTGGCCCTGCTGGAACGCGACCTCAACGACGCCTGCCGCCGCAACGCCGCCCGCAAGGAAGAAGAAACGGCTGCCGCTTCGGCCCAGGCCTAAGACCGGCCACAGACGAAACGAGCATCGACGAAGGGGCTTCTCCCGCATGAGACGAGAGGCCCCTTCCTCCCGAACCTCGCTCCCGTCAGTCCCTTCTTCAGACAGTACGGCATGCATGCCCGGTTGCAGACATGACCGTGCGCCCTCCCGAGGACAGTCCCGGAAGCCTGTCCGCCATCGGGAATGACAAAGCCCTCCGCATGGAGGGCTTTTTTGCGGCCTGCGGCCTACCGGACATTCTGGAACGCTCCCCGCGTGGCGAAAGGCCGCACGGCTCCAAAACATCCTCCCTTCCTGATAGAGGGCCGGGGCAAACCTTGCTGAAAGTCCGGAACGGCATCCGCCTTCCCTGCCGGAGCATCCCCGAGACGGAGCATCACGGACCGCATGTCAGACAAGATGGCCTCCCGCTCCCTCCGGCCAGAAATCGCTACGAAACGGGCAGGCTGCCGGGCAGCTCCCGTGCTTCCTCCCGCGTCGTCCGCTTCCCGGCGCTCCAACACTCCCTTCACTTCCCGTCGCCTTAAGAGAATGTCCGGCATACACCTTGCTATACCAGTTTTCTCCAAAGGATACAGGCCAAAGCAAGGTAAAGTAGCCCCATAAAATTGACGAGGTAACAACAGTAGCGAGTACGCAAGCTCCGAAAACCCTTCAACCAGGCGAATGTCCGCTCTACTACCCAGCGGC
>ERZ773136.1925-NODE-1925-length-18630-cov-14.047591_pt1 | contig 18630 bp, 16 predicted proteins | sample MGYA00580855_ERZ773136 | MGnify/ENA primary metagenome ERZ773136 (study PRJEB29015, sample SAMEA2737860) | human gut metagenome | biome: human gut; feature: human-associated habitat; material: faeces | place: China | collected 2012 ... | reverse complement strand
AGTGGCGGTTCTATGGTTGTTTCTCGCTGGAAAGTGCTACCTTTGTAGCAGTAATAACTAAAGTAATTGCCAATGAAGTAAAAGTTTAACCAAGACATATTAGAAAAGAAGTGTTTGCTTCTTGCTTGATGTTATCAGAGAAATCGCCAATTTCAACAGGATATAACCATCATAAGCAGGTAAGTGAATGCTCATACCATAAGGTGTGGGCTTTCCTTGTTTGTATGGTTATAGGTGTTTGGCGATACCTTCTGATACACATTCAAGGTTTGGCTCACACCTTCTTTTTGTGGTATGGTTGCAAAAAGAAATATGTTATGAAATACTTATTATTTTTATATGGCTTATTCGCATTTACGCAATTATATGCCTATGAGCCAAGAGGCAGGATGTATGATGCCCCCAACATTGGTTTGCCAAGTGGCAATGAAGTAATAACAGGGCTTATAATTGCTGTAATAACCATTCCTATCGGTTATTTAATCTTATCCAATTCAAAGAATAGCACTTTAGGCGGATTGATAGGTGTTGCTCTTATAGGAATAGGGATAATCACATTGCTGCCTACGTTAGCTTGGCTTAGCAGTATTATTGGTGTAATAGTGGGGATAGGTTTTCTTGTTTTCATAATAATTATAATTGTCGCATTATTCGTAAACAAAAAGTAAAATGAAAAGGATTGGGATTTTATTCGCTGTCATTATCAGTTCTTCTGTAATTGTTTTTATTTTAAATATGACAAAGGGAAACTTTATTAGTAGTAACTCGGAAGTTGATACACTTGCACTTGATTCGGCTGATATGAATATATATAATGACTATCAATATTTTGAAGAGTGTGGCTTTGCTATTAAGGCTCCATGTAAATTAAAGGATGTGTCACAACATGTACATGGTGATTCCTTTATAAATTATGGAGGAATAACCAATGAAGATAATCCAAGTAAGATGACTGCATATCAAGTTATAGTAAACCGATTGCCGATTGGCTACAAAGATTTATCCAAGCATGAATTAAGCAGTCTTGTAGATGGCTTGATGAGGAAATGTTTTGATAGATTTTCTAATAGCAAGCCTATTAGGTTTAGTTACGATGAATATCCTGGATATGCAGTGAAATGCACCACAAAGGGATATGCTCAAAAAGGGGTTGTATTCTGGAAAGACAACTTCATTATTTGCCTGACTGTAATAACCAATGATGGTTTGAACGAGAAATTCAATAAGTTCACTAATTCTTTTAAGAAGATAGAAAAAGATAAGGCTGGAGCAAATTCTTCACAAGGAGTCAGAATACAATCTATCAAAGAAATAGGTTACTCGCTATATATACCTTGCGACTTAAGAAAAGCTGAAATGAATGGCTTTGACATATATTATGATGGTGCTATAAATGGCGAATCTAAAGAAAAGGCCATTGTGTATAAGATAATGGCAAATAAATTACCCTTGCCATTTTCTGAAATGAATGCCTATGATAAGAAAACCATAAAGCAAAACTTAATCAATTATTTGCGGTTAAAAGAAAGTTACAGGAAATGGGATGCACCTATAAATTCACATTTTGCATATATTGCAAATTCAACAGAACAAGGCTTTAAGATGAAAGAAGCCCTAATCCTTGATAACGATATGGTTATAGAGCTTGTCATGTTCTCTAAACTTAACATTGACACTGAATTTAAAGATTTCATCAACAGTATTAAACCGATTTAATAAATAAATGATAACAGTATTAATCTTAGCAGTTGTTATATTCCTGCTATTTAAATTATTTACAAATGGAAGAGCAGAATAATAAAAAACAAAAATCATGGTTTGAAAAAAACGCATGGTGGATTGCAGTGTTTGTAGCTATCTTTGTCTTAAGGATGTGCTCGGAGTTGTCAAAACAATAAAAATGGAGGACATTGTCATGAACAGAGTATTTAAAATTCTATTTTTAAGTTTTTCTTTATTTGCGCCTGTAATATTGAATGCGCAAGAACCTAAAAATAATTTAGGAAAAACGATAAGTCAATTACGGCAGACTTTTCCCAATCTAAAGTATGTGGAGACACGAGACGGTCTAACTGAATATACATCTGATGGAATCACTTTTACTTTTAAGAATAATAAGGTAGTAGCTGAATCTATGGGTGTTGATGAAGGTAGAAGTTTTGGTTATAACTGGTTTAATGCGATGATGGAATCTTTTGAAAAGACTTCATATAAAAGGGCAACACCGCTATCTGAAGATAATGCTACATTAACACGCACCTTCTATTATTCTGACTTTTGGATAACATTAGGATATTGGAAAAGTGATGGTTATACAACTATAACATATCAAAATTCTGATTATTTTAAATAATGCCGATGGACTATTCTATTATTTATGGTCTGGATAAGACCAAACTCCCCATTATCCCTGTTGAAGTAGAGGATAAGTATCTCTGCTTCATCATAGATACGGGAAGTACATGTAGCCTGATAGATAGTAACGTAGTTGAATATTTCAAAGATATTGTAACTCCAGCAGGGGATTATAATATCAGTGGAATAGATGGGACCAAGCACAAGGTATATGTGGTTACATTGCCTTTCTCTTTTGAGGGTCAGTCATATAGCCCAAAATTCTGTGTAAAGCCACTTCTTGAAGCTTTTAAAGACATTGAAGTTGAAAGTGGAATACAGGTACATGGGTTACTTGGAACTGACTTTCTAATGAAGAATAAGTGGATTATAGACTTTGATAAATTAGTAATAACAGCCAACTAAAAACATTAGAAAAATGAAGAAGATATATTTATTTGCTGCTATGGCTCTGATAATGATGAGTTGCAGCTCTAATGATGAAGAAAACTTCCCAGCAGATGAACTACTTGCTGGTACTGAATGGAGGTATGGTACATTCTATGATGATGATTACCTTGATGTTCCACCAATAGAACAGGTTACTTCTGAAAATGTAGATTTGCTTGATAAATACTTTCCTAATGTAGAGCTGATATGTACCGCAGGTGAAGTCAACACAACTGATGAAGAAGAGAAAACACAAGGTGAACTTCCCTTTGTTGGCTCACGAGCTAAACTAACCTTTACCAATAGGGAATGTCTTTATTATAGTGATGAGGGCATTTCATATACTACAGTAGAAGTCATCAGACATTACAGCCAGACCACTACTTATGTGGCACAGAGTTATACAAGCTCAGTTAATCCAAATATGAGCTTGGAAGTAACTAAGGATGCAATATACATTTGTCGAATGATACCTGCTTTAACAGGTTTATATAAAGATGTACATGTTTACCTTGAACTGAATAACTTCAAGCATACCAAGACTTGGAAAGAAACCATTTCATCTGACACAGAGGAATCTTGTATAAACCCTAAAGAAGAGACTTTCAGTTATCAAAGGAATGGCAATGAAGTGGTATTAAGCAACAGCAATAAGAAGTGGATAGGTACACTTGACACAGATGCTTGGACACTCTCATTTGTGCAGATTATACCAGAAAAGAAAGAGATGCCTACATTCAGGTTAAAGTAGGCTAATGATGCTACAGTAGCTAAACAATGCACCTCTTCTGGACTATAATAGATAAACCAATAAATGCCTTAATTATACTCACTTTACTTATTTCAATATAGGAAAGTGAGTATATTACTCAATTTAATGAACAATTAATATTAACCTTGAAAGCATTCTCTGTTTTATCCAGAGTTTTAACCATAGAGTAAGGAATACATTTATTTGATTGATTATCAAATGCTAATAGATATATCAGTTAATTACTGAAAATCCTTGTGTCCCCGGTTCGATTCCTGGTGGCACCACTTTGAAGAAAAGCAAATAGCAGTAAACTCCTGATTTCCAAGCGAAATCGGGAGTTTTTGTTTTCCCGCAAGACGTAAAAAAGAGCGGAATATGACCGCTTCCGGTGTTCCAAAAGGTGGAGCAGAAAAGGTGGAGCGAACATCTTCACCGAACTGGATTCTTTCTCGCTGATTTGCAATGTTTTGCGTATCAATAAAACGCGGATGGTTTCCTACTTTTGTCCAACTAAAAATTGTAGAAAAAAATGAAAAGAAACTCGTTCAATGTGCTTTTCTTCATCAAGAAAGCCAAACTGCTGAAAAACGGAGAAGCCTCCGTGTGTATGCGCATCACCGTGAATGGTGCGCGAGTGGAAACCAACATTCGCAAGAGCATTGACCCTGCGTCATGGAATCAGGCGAAGGAATATGTCCGTGGAAAAAGCCGCAAGGCGTGCGACCTGAACGCCTATATCGAAAATGCGAAAATCAAGCTCAACCAAATCTTTAATGAATTGAATGAACAGCGACAACCTATCACCGCACGTCTATTGCAGGAAAAGTTCTTCGGACAAGACAAGGATCCGGAAGAAGTCCGCACGCTCATTGGCACCAGACAGGAACACAATGACCAATGCCGTGCGCTTGTGGGAAAAGACTATGCACTGATTACCGTCCGCCGTTATGAGAGCTGCAAACGCTATCTCGCAGAACTTATCAAGCTGAAATACGGGAAGGAGGATTTACCGCTGACGGAAGTCAACGGTGAGTTGGTCCGTGCCTTTGAGTTTTACCTCAAAACAGAAAAATCCTGCCAACAGAACACCGTCATCCGTTACATGAAGTGCCTGAAGAAGATTACCAATTTGGCATTAGCCAATGAATGGATTACCAAAGACCCATTTGTCGGCATCAAGTTCCATGAGAAAGAGGTTGTACGTGAGTTCCTGACGATGGACGAACTTTTGACTATCTATCACAAGGATTTTCCATTGGAACGCATCCGAATCGTGCGCGATGTCTTCATCTTTGCAGCGTTCACAAATGTTTCGCTAAACAAAATATAGCTGTAAATCAGAAAGTTATCATCAGGCGAAAAGAGAATAGGTAATGGTTTAGAAACCTTTGAAGTTCACCATTCTGCTCATTTCCAATAAGTCAATCAACTGATACAAAGATAGTAATTTGAGTTTAAATATCATTCATATTTTGCAAATATTAAAAGAAAAGTAATTGAAATAGCGAGAAAGTCATTGAAAATAAGTATTTTTGTCGAAAAAAAACAATGATGGAAAGTTTAAGTTTAGAGCCAGTAGAGAATGACAACATAGAAGAAATGAATGACCTTTCAGGGCTTGATACATCTGGAATTGTTGTTTATGCCCGTGATTGGACTATACAAACAATCTTTAGTCAGATAGAAGAAGGTAACATTGAATTAAATCCTAAATTTCAGCGGCGTAATGCATGGCAAGATGATAGGCGTAGCAAATTGATTGAGTCTATTATTATGGGATATCCTATACCTGAAATTGTACTTGCTGAAGATCCTGTAAAGAAACGTTCATTTATAGTCATTGATGGTAAACAAAGGTTGTTGTCCATTGCAGGTTTTATTAGCAATGATAAATACGATTATTGGAAAAAGCCTGTACTTCAAAAATTATCAGTTTGTGAAAATCTTAATGGATTAACATACTCAGAACTGCCAGAAACGGCGAAAAGAGAGTTTGATAATTCTTCATTAAGATGTACGGTTATAACTAATTTTAGGGATAACCAGATATTATACGATATTTTTTATCGCTTAAATTCTGGTTCCGTAGCATTATCAACCCAAGAATTAAGGCAAGCTTTAAATCGAGGCGCATTTGGAGACTATTTAATAGATGTTACAAATAATATTTGCTCTTTGCATAATGTAATGGGCCTTGATAACCCAGATACAAGATTAAGAGATGTTGAAATCTTGCTAAGAATAATATCTTTTTATCTTTATGCGAGAGACTATAAGGGGAATTTGAGATTTTTCTTAGATGATAAAATGCGCTATATAAATGAAAATTGGAATTCCATGAAAAATGAAGTAGAACAAATATATTCAATGATTAACGAATCAATCGCTTTGCTGTGCCAAGTTTTTGAAGATAATAAAAATATAGGAAGGAAATATAAAAATGGGCAATTTGAAAAACGATTTAATAAGGTTCTTTTTGAAGTTGAAGTTTTCTACTTTATGCATTTGTTAGAGCATAAAGAACTTGTCAGAGAAAAGAAAGTGAACTTACTACAATCGTTTAAGTCATTATGCGAAGAAGATACTTTGTTTATGTCTTCATTAGAAAGTTCGACAAAAAATATTGACAATTATAAAATTAGGTATAGTAAAATTGAAAATTTGGTCAATGACACATTAGACATTCGGCTTCAAATAAATCCTTTTAGATGAATTGGTTATGGACCTCACAATAGAACAAGAATTTATAACACTCCAAGATTACTTATTGGACATAGAAATAAAATATATATGTCCACTTGAAAAGAAACTGCTTTTAGATAAAGCGGATGAGTTAGATTTGAGGTCTTATTGTGTTCTTAGCCATGCTGCATTTGAGGAATTTGCAGAAAATATGTCACTAAAAGTTTTAGATGAGATTACGAAAAATTTTGCAAATACTAAACAAATTAGTGTTGGATTGATAATGCTATTGCACATAAAAGGAAGTCCTGAAGACATAGATAAAATAGATTTGCTTTATGATTATATTTTAGAAAAATTGAAAGATATAAAGTCATCTTTTTCAAAAGAAATAGCAACTAACAACCATGGAGTTTCGCTAAAATATTTAAAGAGAATGTTTATTCCTATAGGTATAGACATTCCCAATAATAGCAGATTAATATCTTCATTAGACCAGTTGGCTAAATATAGAGGTGATTTTGCTCACAAATTCTCATCTAAAAAGATTAAGACTATCCCATCACCCTTAGATTTAGTAAGTTACGTATCTGATATAACGGAAATGATGGGAGAAATAGTCAGAAGAGTTAAAAGCATGCATTATTTTGCATATAAATAACATACAATATTAGACATTATATCAATAAGGTTTTAGGGTACTGATAACTAATAACCTTGTTTCTTATTCTATATAAACTCTATATTGTTTACTACTTTATATAGTAATCGCATTTAGAAGTTTAAAGAAAAGCAGTTATCGGCTAAAATTTTAATCATATTATTACGCTTTTGTGCTGTATATTCTGAGACTCGTGTTACTGTTTCTTTTTCTAAGGCGATAATAAGCAAGCGGTTTTCGTTCATTGCAGTATCATAGATTTTGGGAAGTTTGCGATACATACCACGGGCAAGTACGACAATGATACCGCATTTGCCTTGAAGTAGGAATTTGAGGACATCCTTTTCAAGGCGAGAATGGAAACCACTTACAACGGCAACATCAGTATGTTTGCTTATTTCTACCGCCCAATCGAGTGTCGGCAAAACAGCGGAAGTGGAAATCTTGCGTGATGCAAGAAATCCAATCTTCCGTCTGTTCAGCAGGTCTTTGTTTCCAAGATAAGTACACACTGCTTTATTCTTCATTTAATTCGTCCCCCATGCGGTACTTGATGTCGTAGTTGATGATAAAGTCAAGCTCTTCTTCAGTAAAGCTATAGTGCTTGGCAAGGATTTTGTCTATACAATCTAATATATTTTTTGAAGAATTTAACCTGAATGATTCTAGCTCGATATCATCATTTACTGTGTTTCTTGTCGTTATAAAGGAATTTTTCTTTATGTCGTTTTCTAGGATTGTTCCTATTTCAGAAAGTTTATTATCTGATAAAAAAGCCTCATTTATCGGCATGTTTTTTACCATAGCATCTGTTAAATGGAAACCATCAGAAAATGCACTATACCAACAGTAAAACAATGAACTGTTTAGATAGGCGAAAATAATTCTCTGGTATTCTCTATTCTCGAAATACAAACAACGCCCATGTGGAGGTCTATCTTGCACCCCATTTTTTCTATAAAAAGGAATGCGCATAGCTGCTTTCATCCAATAGTTTGTAGCTTCTTGATAAAATATTAAGTGCGCTGTTGCTTGCTTAGTAATGAATGTCGCAATTGTTTTTTTAGAAGCGACCGTATCTATGATGGCTTTATGCCTTTCTGTATAAAGTTTTGCAATACCCTTTTCTGTATAAATTTCGTCTGCTAATGAATACACAATTTTTGCAAATAAGTTAATACGTTCAACTGAATACCATCTATGAAGTTTGGTTACAAAGAAATTCTTATAATTATTATTACTTAAGCATATTGTTACTCTTTGAAATGCACCGTCAAATAGTTTTGATGGGAATATTTCAAAATTAGCGAGATAAAAATTCGGAAATGATTTATACAAAAATGCACGTAACTTTCCCATGCGTTCTCCACATGTTAAACTTAGTGGCACAATCATACCAAAATAAGCAGACTTGTTTAGAATGATATGACTTCTTTCTATACAAAACGCATATAGATTTGCACAATCTATTGTTTCATAATTACTTAGTTTATACAAATCGCATATTGCTTTTCCTGTTTTCTTGTCTTTCTTTTTATATTCCACATACGGCGGATTACCAATAATTACATCAAAGCCTCCATTGTCATGGATAATCTGATAGAACTCTGCCAACCAGTGGAATGGTTGGTGCGTCCTCAGCCATTCATCGTATGGCAAACTGGTTGCAGCGTGCAAACGACGGTTGAGCAGTTCATTGAGTTTTGCAAGGCGTTCGTTCAGCCCGCGTTTCGCCTGCTTGAATGTCGCCATATCCTCGCTCTGCGTAAACTGCACAGCCTTGAACGTCTCGTATGCCGTGGCTACAAGCTGCATTTCCGTTTCCACCTTATCCTTGAACTCCTGATTAGCAAACATATCGCCCCACGTAAGGTCTTTAGCCAGTTCTTCTTCCGTGGCATACCCAACCAACGTATTACCGCAACGGATGTTGAAGTCAATGTCCGGCAACGGGTCGAGTCCCAGGTTGTCGGCACGAAAGTCCACTTCCACCACCGCCATCATCTTCAGGAACAGGCGCAGCTTGGCAATCTCGGTTGCCTCCACCATGATGTCCACGCCGTAGAGGTTGCGCAGGATGATGCTTTTATAGATGAAATATTGGATGTTGCTGCGGTACTTGTGGGCGATTTCCTCCAGTTCAGGTTTGAACCAGTTGGGATTCTGTGCGTTGAACTCCTGCATCCGCTCGATACATACCTCATAGAGCGGCTCAAGGATATTCATGGCGGCGAAAAGGAAAGCCCCCGAACCGCAGGTAGGGTCAAGGATGGTAACGCGCTGCAATGCCTTGTAGAAGTGGAGGACAAACAGACGGTCGTCAGTATTGTGCAACAGGTCATAGACAAACGAGCGGATGTCAAGGTTGTAAGTGATGAAGTCGTTGATGTGCGTGATTTCGCAGCCGCTGATTTTCTCCAACAGCGTGTCGCAACGTAGCAACCGTCCCACCGTTTCGCGCCATATTTCCGTGGGCAGCGCGAAAGCGTCCGGTGTTTTCGTGTTCCAGTCCTTGCGGCGTTCCAGCAGTCCGGGCTCCGTCGTATCAAGCCCTACGGCAATGTTTTCGGAAATGCGGTTCTGCCAGTCTGCCGTATAGCCTTTCTTCACTGCATCGTAGATGTAACGGTCACCGCTTTCACGCAGCGTGTGCCACACATAGCCGTCCGGTTTGAACGCTTCCGGAGAAGTTTCCGCCACCTTGTCCATGAGGAACGGCAGGATGCAGTTCTTGCCAATGTATTCAGTGATGTCCTCCTTTGTGTAATAAGCTCCCATCTGTGCGCGGTCGTTGATGTACTGCTCGAAGATATAGCCCAGTACATCGGGATTGATGTCCTTCCCGCTTGCCGTGATGCGCGTATCCAGATGCCACCGCCACGTGTCGAAGAACTTGAACAGGCGGACAAAGGCATCGTCCTCGATGTCTATGTTCGCATAGTCACGCTCTAACTGATGTTCCTCGAACATACCGCCATTAAGGTATGGGATGCGCCCGTACACGTTCTCGAACTCGTTGCTGTGCTTGGGCGAGTTCAGCCCTCCGTGGAACAGCTCGGAAAGGAAGCCGCGGTAGAAGGTCTTGAAAAAGCGGTTCTCGCCACGCTCGCGCTGCACCCACCTCAGCTTTTCCTGCAAATAGTCAAAATTGCCGTCAAGGAAGCCTTTCTTCTGTATGAAGTAACAGAACATGAGGCGGTTGAGCATGACGGACGTGTACCACTGCTTGTTGCGGTTCTCCGTGGCGGGTATCTGGTCGTCGATGCCGCTGATGAAGTCGGCAAATGCCTTGTGTTCCTTGCGGAAGCCCGCGTAGAAGTCCTTGGTGATTTTCTCCGAGTTCACTGCAAATGCACCCTGTATGCGCTCCTTCACGTCCACGATGGTGGTCTGTTCTTCCATGTCAAACGACAGGTCGGGTATCTTGGAGAATAAGAAGTCTGCCTTGTCAGCCGTTTCATACTCAATGGTCACAATATCACGCTTCTCCACGGTCTTTACCGGGGCAATCCACTGTTGGTGTTCCGTGCCGGGGATGAAGAATATGCAAATGTAGTCGTTGGCACTGCGGCGCAGCTTGCTGTCAATGCGCTTGCAAAGGGTGTTCGTGGGTATTTCATCGACAGCGCACGTCAGTATCTGAAAGCCATTGCGCTCAGCCACGGTGACTATCCTGTATTCCTTGTCTTCAATGGCTATCGGTGCGAGTTCTGCCTGTCCGTGGAACCTGTTCCAGCCCATTTCGGTGATGAACAACCCACGGAAACCGGCATCTTTGATATATTGGTTGAATGAAGTCCTTCTCATGATTCAAAAAAAGTTTTATGGTTCTTGCCTAAGCCCCATCGAGCAGATGATGACCGGGTCTTTATGGATATTTCTGTCCTCGTCAATCCGGCACAAGGTCATGTTCTTGCGCATCTCCAACACGTATTCCACTATCTCATCGCTGGTGTTGGTGCGGAGCATACGCCCTAACGTGAATTTCGCCCCTTCGAGCAACGGGTAGTTGTAGATGTCGTCTATGGCCAGCTTCAGCATGTCCTTGTTCTCCTGCGAAAAGAAAAGTGTCGGTGGATTTTTATAGTAGCTTTCCAGCAATGTAATGATGCGGTAACGGGTACTGAAACGGTTGCCCAATACGCCGCCGACAGAGGTCGTTTCGTTGTTGATGGATTCTACCGCCTTTGCCACCAGTTCATGATGGTTGGTGTACGGTGGCAAGGCCGGAGTGTCCGCATCGCAAGCCAATGCGTTCAGGATGCGTTTCTGCGACTGGCTTACCACGTTGCCGTCTGCGTCAAGCCATGTCAGCACGTCGAAATCGTTGTAAGTCTTGGCGTAGGTGATGACACCGCCCAGCTGTCCGTCCTCCGCCGTTTTCGTGGAATACACGACATTGCTCAATGTCGGGATTATCCTTTTCAGCTTCGGGTCGGCATCCGTCGCGTTCTTCCATATCTGGTAAGCCTGCGAAGACAAGTCCACGTCGTTGTCATCCTCGTCGTCAAGCGAGCCGCTCTTCTCGTTGAACATATCACGCAGGTTCTGCTCGTTGCCCTCGAAGAACACCTCGTCACTGCCCACGATATGCGCGTTCTCGTTTATACGGGCGTTCAGGCGCGACCGCAGGCGGATGATTTCCTCCACGCCGTCGGCAGGAAAGAAAGAATAACAGTAGATTTCATTCGCCTCCTGACCGATACGGTCCACACGCCCCGCACGCTGGATAAGGCGGATGATTGCCCACGGCAAGTCGAAGTTCACGATGACATGGGCATCCTGCAGGTTCTGCCCCTCGCTGAGCACGTCGGTGGCTATGAGCACACGGTATTGCTCATCGGCGAAATAATCCTTGTCGTTGCTCTTGGGAGAGAAATGCTCCACGATGTCCGTCGGGTTCTTGCTGCCTCCCGTCGCACAGCCGACCTGCGGTATTCCACGCCTTTTCAGCTGCCTGTAAACGTAATGTGCCGTGTCGGAGAACTGTGTGAACACGATAACCTTGTCCGCTCCGTGCTTCTTCTCCAACAGATTTTCCAGTTCGTCCAGTTTCGGGTCGGTATCGGGTTGCCATGTACCGCACAATGCTATCATCCTTAGCAGGATGTCGCAATCGTGCCTGAGTTGCTGTTTCAGGGTACGCTTGAAGTATTTGGGTGAAATCCACGAACAGGCATTGCGGTTCTCTATGATGGAATAGCATTCTTTTGCTTTCTCCATGTAATACTTGAAGTCTGTCGGGAAAACAATCTGCGTTCCGTCATCTCCTGTCTGTTCACCCTCATCGGCATTGCTGAACATGGTTACGTTTTCGTCCTCGTCCTCAATGTAGTCATCAGGCAGAGAACTCTCGTCACCGATGGGCAGCGGCAGCTTGTTGTCAACGGCATAAATGAACACTGCGTTGCGCAGGATATGGCGGTAGAGCGTCAGCAGGAAGGCGAAGCCGCTGCTGTCTATGCGCTTGAAGAACGTACTTCGGCAGAAACCCATCATGCGCTGTCCGGCACGCGAGAGGTTCTCGATTACCTGCCTTTCATGCGGCTGTATGTCAGTAGCCTTGTTCTCGTCATAAAAATGGATTAGCCCGTAACGTGGCAGTTTCAACTCTTCCATCAGGCTTATCATTTCAGGCGAATACAGGCGGCTGTACTGGTCGCCGGAAACAGTGGCGAACTTGACGGCACGTGGTATCCTGTCGGGAAAATAAGATTTCGAGCCATCGGGGAACAACAGGTATTTCCGCCCGTTGCCTTCATCCGTCTTGGCATAGTTCTCCTTGATGAACGTCCTTGTGCGACGGATGAGGAACAGCTTCATCAGTTCGTTCCAGTCGTCCGCATACGGGCTTTTCTCGAAAGCGTGGATGGAACGGATATGGATGTCACTGTGCCGACGTTGGAACTCCCTTTCACCACCGATGGAGCGGATGTACTCCTCCGGGCGTATGCCCAAGTCCTGCTCTTCGCCTATGAACAGGCGGAGCTGGCTGCCCAAATCCGAGAAGTCCTTGTTGTAGGGCGTGGCGGTGAGCAGCAGCACCTTGCTGCCCTGATGCTCGATAAGGCTGCGGATGTTGCGGTAGCGTATGCCATTGGCGTTGCGCAGGTTGTGGCTCTCGTCCACGATTATCAGGCGGTAATAGCGTGCCGAATCCACGTCTATCGCACGCGCCATTGACCAGACTTCCGCTTTCAGGTCGTACTTCCGGATGTATTTCCTCCACATGTCCTGCAAGTTTGCCGGACAGATGATGAGCGTGCTGCTGGCGAAAGCCATCTCGTACAGCTTGGCGATGGCGCAGGCGGTAATGGTCTTGCCCAGACCTACCACATCGCCAATCATCGCTCCGCCGCGCTTGTCGTTGTTCAGGTTCTTCGCCGCTATCTTCACGGCGGTCTGTTGGAAGTCGAACAGGTCGTGTCTGAACTCCGGCGGAAGCGTGAACTCCTTGATGCCGCTGCGTGCCTCTTGGCTCAGGTGGTAAGCCGTCTTCAGGTAGATGTAATAAGGCGGAATAGCCCTGTCACCCGCCCAACTCTCGTCTATTATCCGTGCAAGTTCCTCGGTAATGTCCAGACAGAACCGCTCGTTCCAGCGGTCATCAAACCACCGTGCCAGTTTCTCCGCACTATCGCTGTCGGCGAATTCCGCGTTCAGCTCGCCCTGTTTGGTCAGCCCGGCATACGTTAGGTTACTGCTGCCCATGATGGCCTGAATCTTGTTGAAGTTGTCATCCGGGCGGTGGGCAAGGTAAAGCTTGGCGTGCAACGGTTCTTTCAAGTACAGCTTTACACACACCTTTCCCTCCTTCAACTGTACGGATAGGCGGCGCAATGTCTTTTCATCGGCGGCGGAAGGCAAGCCTAACAGAAGCTGGTTCCTGAAATCCTGCGCAATCTGCCGCTTGCAACGTTGCACGTATTCCGCATCGGGCATGGTTTCCTGACGCGAATAAAGTCCTCGTATCAAGTCCTCGTCGGGGCGGTGCATTCCAATCAACAGTCGGCAATACCTCATCTTGCGCTTGTCATCCTCGTACACGTAACCGCCGGGCAGTTTGTCCACCTGTTCCACTATCAGGTTCCAACCGCGCAAATTGAAATAACCCACGCAGAAATCAACACGCTTCACCCCAGTATTCTCGATGATGCCGCGAAGCCCGTCCGTAAACTTTATGTCTATGTTGTCGTATATCCTCGCCATTTTCTCTTGGTAAGAGATATGCACAAAGGATATAATCCCTATGAATCAGGACGTTATCAAACAAAAAAAAGAGGATTTGTCAAATAAGTCCGTACAGATTTTATTTTTTATCCCATTATAAATGAGAACTTTTCACGGAATTTGCAATATTTTGCGTACCTTTGCGATATAACTATAACTCTTACCAAGAGATTCCGATTTTTGAAAAACACATCTCCGCTTGCATTTTCAATTACAAGTCTTTCAGGATAAGGCTGTTTGCCCTGTCCACCACGCTCGTGTCAAGCGAAGCAAGATAAATGCGCGTGGTTTCTTCCGAATCGTGTCCCATGCCATCGCTGATAACTGAAAGCGGTATGTTCTTGCTCTTGGCGACGCTTGCCCACCCATGCCTCGCACAATACATGGTCAATGGGATTTGCAAGTCCACCAAATGGGCGACTTCTTTCAATGCTACATTTACACGGCTGAGGGCGTTCATGTATTGTACCCGTTCACTGGCTAACGGGTTGGTGATTATCGGCAACAAGTATTGTGTAACGGAACGGGCTTCATATTTGGTCACGATTTCTTCCATGCACTTCTCCCACTTAATGGTAAGCTGCTGTCCGGTCTTTCTCCTGCGGTATGTCAGGATGCCGTTCTTCAAATCCGTTTTTTTGAGATAAGCCATGTCAATGAACGACATTCCACGGGTGTAAAACGAAAAGAGGAACATATCCCTCGCATAGTCCAGATGTGGTTTTAGTGTCAGGTCAAGTTCCTTGATGCGCTTGATGGCCTTCAATGGTACAGCCCGTTTCACGGTCTTGTCAATACCTGTATAAACATGCTTGAAAGGATGCCGCTGTTCCGTCAGCTCTTTCTCCACTGCACGGTTATAAACGGCACGGAGTATGCGCATATAGAACGAGGTTGTATTGGGGCAGTTGCCGTTGGCTTTCAGCCATGCCTCATACAGCATCATTGTGTCGCTGTCCATTTCACACAAGAGAATGTCCTGACCGTTACGGAACTTCATGAAGCTGGCAAGCGTAGCGACGTAGGTTTCCGATGTGCGGATTCTGTTCAGCCGCTTTAACTGACCAATGATGCCTTGCATGAAAGGGAACAGGGATTGTCCGTCCGCTTGCCTGTTGAATTTTACGAGGATGTCGTCCACCGTGTAACCGTTGTTCCCTTTTTCAAGCAATGCGATGATTGCCGTCAGGCGTTTTACATCCCATTCGATTCGGTTTGCAACTGATTGAAGGTAGTTTTTGCACTCATTGCTCGCCAAAGCAGGAACGGCAACTGCCGATGTTTTGCCGTTCCATTCGCTTTCAAATATCCGGCAATCCGTCTTGATTTGGCGGACCGCGCGTTTGTGTATCACCTGATAGTATATGCTGCCCTCCTTGCCGTTTACGGAAGAAGGACGGAATTTCACTTTTACCGATGCCATTCACCTTACTTTTGGTTATTGTTATTCGTCATTTGTGTCACTTTCAGCTTCTTCTGCATCAGACTGTCCGACAAGGTCTTTAATCCTTTGTCGTAGCCGTCAGCCTCTTGCCGTATCCATTCGATGGCTTCCTCGTTGCGGTGGATGTCGAACACGTCATTCAGCCAAAGGATGTTGTTTGCATTGCAACCTCCCCATGAGCGGATGACACGGAACTTCAACGCATCGTCCGCATACTGACGCTTGGATTTCCAAAGCTCGATGTTGCCCCAGACGGAAAGGCTGCATACGATACCCATGCCGACCAAAAGAGAAAATACCTTGTTGGACTTGATGTCGAATTGATGACGGTGGATATGCTCCTGTGGCTCGGTATCTCGTTCTTTCGAACTTAGGGCAAACGACTCTTTCAAATTCCGTAACAGGTGTAGAATCCTGTTCGATGCGTAAACTTCCGCTTCGGCGAACTTGGTCAGCATGGCTTTCGTCTGTGCCTGATGCTCTTTTGCAGAACTCTCGAACAGCTCCTTTACGACAGTCAAATCTACTGCCGAAGGTTGTCCGCCAGACTGGTCGTTTATTACTTTAGTAGTGTTCTCCAACTTTCCGTTGATACTCTTAAGGGCATTCTTGATGTCCTCAAAGAGCGAGTAAACTTCATTATTATCCATATTCAGAATCTTATTTTACGTTGTTTCTTTTTCTTGTTCCTGCGTTTTAATTCTTCCTCGAAGCGGTTTTCCTCAGCCTGTCCGTCCGCATTGTCCGGCATGAAAATACCAATCGAACCGCTGTACAAATCATCGTTCCCCCTTGATTCAGGTTGAAACATTGGCGGTTCTTCACGATGTGGTGATGATATGATTCCCTGCCGTTCATTATGCCTATTATAGCCCAGTGCCGCGTCAATCTTGGCATAGCTGAACCGCCTATCAATCTTGGAACCGCTGAACGAATAACCGTTCATGTTGAAAACTACACCCTGCACCTCGTCCAACTTGCCTTTGTACTTGAACCGCATATCCACGCCTTGTTTCTCCAGATTAGCTGCTAACTGCCGCCAGTTTCCACACCTCGAAACCTCCGATTTAAGGATGGAGTAAAGCCCGTACTTGGTCTTGTCCGGCTCTTTCAGGCGGTGCTGCTTCACACGCTCCTTGCCACTGGCGAGATAAAGGCTGTACTTCCTTGTAATCTCCTTACAGATGCGTGCGCTGCGTATCCGTTCGTTCCGGTCACTGATTGTCCTGCCGTTGTTGGCAATGCGATTGAACGCTATATGCACATGCGGATGCTCCTTGTCGAAGTGGCGTACGATGAGAATCTGCGTGTCGGTTATTCCCATTTCCTTCAGGTATTCCAACGCTATTCCAGCCATTGCGCGGTCGGTCAGGCGGTGTTCATCCTCCTTATGGAAAGCCAACGAGATGTGTCCGACAGGCTTCGTAACCTTTGGATTCATTTTTGATTGCGCCTCGAAGCTCATAGTTATCGTGTCCTTGTCCTCGACAAAAAGGCTGTCGCAGACAAGGATTTTAGCGTCCTTTCCCTTGTCAAGAATGTAGTTTACCACACCCCTAAAACTGCTTCCCTTTACGATTTTAGCTATCATATCCGGCTGTCATAAGAGGATTAAATTCAGCAGTTCCTCAATCCGTGCCACGAGCACACGGCACTCCATCCTCACCGTGACGAAGCCCGCCGCATTCGCCTTGTGTGCAAGCTGGTTCAGGTTGTTCGCCATGCCGCAGAGTTGGCGGACGTAACCAGTATGTTCCGGCGTGAGCCGTTCCTTCACCTGTCCCTCCCTCATGCAACGGCGCAGGAACTCCCCGGCGGATATGCCTGCGCTCCGTGTCTTGCCTTTCAGCGTGTAGTAGTCCGATGTCGCCATCTTCACCGTAAGGCGGTATTTCAGTTTGTCTGCCGCTCCCTTCTTGGGGCGACCTCCTTTGTTTTTGTTGTTGATTTTACGTTTATGCTCCATTGGCTTTTAATTTCTAATGATTAGAATGCGATTACTGATTAGACCAACGGGATGCGGCTTCCACGGAGTTCATGAGTGGAAGCAAGTGGTTTCGGTATGCCCGAAACACAAACTTGCTCCCCTCAAAACTCCGTTGGATAGGTTCAGGGTAACTCTGAATTGTCCCCCGTCAATCCACTTCTTAATTCTCAGAGTTTACGCCATGCCTCGATGTCCTCCCCGTAGGTGGCAAGGTGCTGCCGTGCGATGTTCTCCACCAGTCCCGACACGCTCATCCTGCGCTCGCCGAACATGCGGACGATGCGGTCAAGGGCGTCGCGCGTGCGGCGGCTGAGGAACACGGGCTTGCGGTCTTCGATGACCGGAACGGGAAGGAATGTTTCCTTGTAATCCTCCAACGATGCCCTGCGTTGCTTGCCGCTGATGCGGCGTACCACTTGCGGAGTTTCATCTACTTGTTCCGGCACGGTTTCACTTGCCTGTTCCTGTACAACCTCGCTTGCCTTTTCCTGCTGTTCCTGCGTGTCAGCAGGCTGAGATTCCGGCTTAGGGATTTCCATACTCGGCTTGCTGCCTAAAAAATCCTGTAATGCTGCATCCATGTTTTGGCTGCTTAAATTTTTCTTCATACTTGTTTGAATTAAATGTTTAACAATGTTGGTCGTTGTGCGCACATTTGACCGATTATCGATTGCAAAGGAAATGGCTATAAAACAGACAGTCAAAGGATTGGACTGAGTGTGACAACAATGTACGGTTTTGCACTTTACGCATTGCCTAAGCGGTACAGGCTGCGCCGTTTTGCCATAGTACATGAAACGGGCATTGGAAATTTTAAGGGCTTAATTGGAGCTGTCAGGGCGGATTTAAGGATATGGCTTTTAGGAAACCAGAAGAACATATTTTCGGATGGCATTAGAAACCGAAGAACGCCACAGGCTACCACACCGACGCCAAATGCTGCCACACAGATGTGAAGTGGTCGGATTATGCCGGACTTCACTTTTCTTTGCATCACGGACGCTTGGAACAGACGCTACGGGTTCGGTAGATTACGCCACTCCCGACCACTTGCTGCCACAAGCTGCCACCTCATTGCAAATCCATTG
>ERZ773136.1914-NODE-1914-length-18719-cov-3.373393_pt1 | contig 18719 bp, 14 predicted proteins | sample MGYA00580855_ERZ773136 | MGnify/ENA primary metagenome ERZ773136 (study PRJEB29015, sample SAMEA2737860) | human gut metagenome | biome: human gut; feature: human-associated habitat; material: faeces | place: China | collected 2012 ... | reverse complement strand
GTACTGGCTGTTCAGTGCTTTTACCAAATCCATTTTGTTGTCCTCCTTAAATATTAGGCGTTCATGCCCGCGCTTTTTCGCGGCAGAGGACACACCTTGATTTCAGACCGACTTATTTTAGCATAGAATCATAGGAAATGCAAGCACTTTTTTCGCAATTTCTTTGGATATTTGCGCTGTTATTTTATCCAATTCTAAGGTATCGGCTCAGCACTCCGTGAACGTGTAGCGGACCATGCTCCCCTTGCCGTCGCCGGTGATGATCAGCAAATCGCCGGTTTTGGTCTGCACCCGGTCCATGACCGGGTAGGGGGCGTTGGCCTGCACGTAGCTTTCCGGGCTTTCGCACTCTGCCTCAAGAATCTCCTTTTTGGCGTGGGCTTCCCCGCCGCAGGGATTGATGGTCTCCACCAGGATCTCGTATTCCTTCATAAGAAACGCTCCTTTTCCTTTTTTCATAAGGATATCACAGTCGGCTCAGATTATGCAAATAGGCATTTTCCACAAGAATGCTATGCCAGGATTGTGCAAATCAACTCCGCGCACTTTTCAATGCCCAGCTTTCCGCTGTTCAGCGTCATATCGTAAGATTGAACCTGCCCCATTTCTGGCCGGTATAGAAGCGATAATAGGTGCTTCTGCGCTTATCCTTATCCTTCAGCCGCTGCTCCGGGGTCTCGGTCTGCTCGCCATACTCTTCCACAATGCGCTTTGCCCGGAAAGCCATATCTGCGTGAATGAAGACCTTCAGAACATCGGGACGGTCCTTCAGGATAAAGTCCGCACACCGGCCGACAATGACGCAGGGGCCTTTCTTTGCCGGATCCGCAATGACATTGCACTGAATCTGCCAGAGGATGTCCTCATTGGTGGGGCCGCTGTTGCGGTTTGTCAGCAGCGCGTCCAGAAAGCCGCCGGGGGCACAGCTCTACCAGCAGCAGCGCAATCAGGCCAACCAGCGCTTCATAGGTCAGACGCTTCGTAAACAGCGCCTTGACCCGCTCTTTCTTCCCTGCGCCCATATTAAAGCCCACAACGGGGATGCAGCAGGCTTGATGATGTGCATATGCAGCAGATACCAGACAGCAAGGATCGCCGTCACCACCTGGTCGATGACGGTAGCGACAGCCGCGCCCATCATGCCCCATTTGAAAAGGAAGATAAAGACCGGGTCGAGAAGAATATTTACCACTGCTCCGGCCAAGGTGGAAAGCATGGCAAAGCGAGGACTTCCATCCGCGCGGATGACCGGATTCATGGCTTGACCGAACATGTAAAAGGGAATCCCGAGTGAAATCCAAAAGAAGTATTCTTTGGAATACGCAAAGGTTTCGGCATTGACTCTGCCGCCAAACATCGTTAAAATCCCGTCAGAGCCGATCAAATAGATGACCGTTAACACAAGGCTTGCCGCGACGGTTGCAACTGCGGCGTTTCCCATAATTTTCCCGGCCTTATCGCGCTTGTTTTCACCAAGGCTTAAGCTGACAAACGCACAAGCGCCGTCGCCGATCATGACGGATATGGCAAGCGCAATGACTGTCAGCGGAAATACGAAGGTGTTGGCCGCGTTGCCGTATGAGCCGAGGTAGGCGGCGTTTGCGATAAAAAGCTGATCGACGATGTTGTAAAGCGCGCCGACGAGTAGGGAAATTACGCACGGAAGAGCGTATTTCCGCATAAGGCTAGTTATCTTTTCGCTCGAAAGCGATATTTGATTTTCGTTTTGCATATCAAAACCTCCGAAATAAAATAAAAAAACGCGTAAATCCGAATCCGGACTTACGCGTTCGCTGCTCGATCAAAAGTATTATAGCATTTTTGCCTTCAAAAAGCAAGAAGTCAAAAACACGTTTTTTCTGGCGTTATTTCAACTGAAAATTTGTGCAAAACGCGCATAGGGTTTTCTTACCGCAGATTTTCGATACCCTTGTAGCCGTTTTCCTGCAAAATGTTTTCTGCCTTGGAAATATCGTCCGCACGGATGACGACGCAAGCCGCACCCGGCTCGACCGGCGTTACAAAGGCATACAGATACTCTACCGATACGCAGTTGTCGGCAAGCAGCCGCAACATGTTGCTCAAAGCGCCGGGTTTATCCGGAAGCCGGATGGCGAGCACGTCGGTAAGCGTTACCGTTACGCGGTTTTCGCGAAGGAGCGACGCTACCTTGTCGGGATCGTCCACAATAATGCGTAAAATTCCGAAATCCGTCGTGTCGGCTACCGACAGCGCGCGAAGGTCGATCTCATGCTCGGCCAAGATCTCCGTAATTTCGGCAATTCGGCCCGGACGGTTTTCCACAAATGCGGATATTTGCTTGATAAACATAGCCTATTCCTCCGTAAAAATTATTTTAATTCGCGTTTATCGATGACGCGTTTGGCTTTACCCTCGCTGCGCTCGATGGCAAACGGTTCGACAAGCGTGACCTTGGCGGAAATGCCGAGTACGCTGTCAAGCTTCTTGTGAATCTCGTTTTCGACGCGCTCGACAGCCTTAACGCTGTCGGAGAACAGGCTCTCGTTCATTTCCACGCGTACTTCAAGCGTGTCAAGATTGTTCTTGCGGTCAACCACAAGCTGATAGTAGGGCGCGGCTTCCTTGATGGTGAGCAGTACCGATTCCACCTGCGACGGGAATACGTTGACGCCGCGGATGATAAGCATATCGTCGCTGCGGCCGGTGACCTTGCTCATGCGCACAAGCGTGCGTCCGCAAGAGCATTTTTCAATGCATAGCGACGAAATATCCTTTGTGCGGTAACGAATGAGCGGCAGCGCTTCCTTGGTGATGCAGGTAAAGACAAGCTCGCCCTGTTCGCCGTAGGGAAGTACCTCACCGGTTTCGGGATCGATAATTTCCGGAATGAAATTATCCTCGTTGATGTGAAGCCCGTTCTGGCATTCGCAGTCAAACGATACGCCGGGACCGGCCACCTCGGAAAGTCCGTAAATGTCGTGTGCTACGATACCGAGCGTCTTTTCGATCTGATCACGCATACCGGGCGTCCACGGCTCTGCGCCGAAGATACCGGCCTTAAGCTTTAAATCCTCCTTGGTCATGCCGTATTCGGCAAGACTGTCGGCAAGATACATGGCATACGACGGCGTGCAGCAGAGAATGGTGGAGCCGAAATCCTTAAAGATCTGCAATTGACGGCGTGTGTTGCCGGTGGAGGCCGGAACGACGGCCGCACCTAATTTCTGCGCGCCGGCATGAAGTCCGAGACCGCCGGTGAAGAGGCCGTAGCCATAGGAAACGTGAACGATATCGTCAGGCGTGCCGCCGGCGGCGACGATGGCGCGCGCCGCACATTCCGCCCACATATCGAGGTCGTTTTCCGTGTATCCTACGACTGTCTGCTTGCCGGTCGTGCCGCTGGAGGCGTGAATACGCACTACGTCGCGCATCGGGCAGGCGAACAAGCCATACGGATAGTTGTCGCGAAGATCCTGCTTGTAGGTGAACGGAAGCTTGGAAAGATCGTCCACACTCTTGATGTCCTCCGGCTTTAAGCCGATGTCGTCCATCTTTTTCCGGTAGGCCGGAACGTTATCATAGACTCTTTTTACGGTTTTAACGAGCCGTTCGCTTTGGATAGCAGCAAGCTTATCACGGCTTGCTGTTTCAATGCTTTCATTATAATACTTAGCCATTTGTTTTTACCGTCCTGTTTGGTTTCTTGCAGTTATTCTGTTTTATCAATCGAGCGCGTAGCCGCGTTCAAAAGCGTCTAAATTGAGCGCACGGAATTTTTCCGGCACGCATTCTTCGACTGCCTTGAGAAAGACTTCCTTGGGGATGTCCGAATGCTTTGCGAACATGCCGATAAGCACTACGTTCGACGCTTTGGACGAGCCGCATTCCTCGGCAAGCGAGAGCGCATCGGCGTGCATGAGCTTAACGCCGGCTGCTTCGATTTTCTCGACGATATGCTCCGGATATTCCTTTGCACCCATAATGACCGGCATCGGTTCGATTTTTTGCGTGCTTGTTACCACAACGCCGCCCTTTTTGAGGTAGGGAAGCCAGCGTGCCGCTTCCAATAGTTCAAACGAGATGAGAAAATCCGCTTCGCCGCGGCAGATGACGGGCGACGCTACCTTGTCGCCGTATTTGACGTAGGTTACGACCGAACCGCCGCGCTGGCTCATGCCGTGAACCTCGGAGACCTTGACATCGTAGCCGAGCGACAGAAAGGCGTGTCCTAAAATGCGGCTGGCAAGAAGCGAGCCTTGTCCGCCGACGCCGGCAATCATAATATTTGTAGTCACTTGTTTTTCCTCCAATCTGACGCTTAGCGCGTTTTGCGTTCCATGCAGTCAAAATGACACATCTTGCTGCAAAGGTCGCAGCCGGTGCAGAGCGTCGTATCGATGCAGGCCTTGCCGTTTTCCATGTGGATGGCAGGGCAGCCTATCTGCATACAAGCCTTGCAGGCGCGGCACTTTTCGGAATCGATGACATAATACGAGTCCTTTTTGACTTCCTTTAACAGAACGCACGGACGGCGTGAAATGATGACAGACGGTTCCTTGCGCGAAAGCGAATCGCGAAGTCCCGCTTCCATGCCCTTGATGTCGTTCGGGTCGATGACCTTGACATCCTTAATGCCGAGCGCGTCGCATAGCTTTTCGAGATTTAACGCATAGGTCGGCTCACCCTTTAAGGTCTTGCCGGTGGTCGGGTTCTGTTGGTGACCGGTCATACCGGTAATGCTGTTATCGGCAATGATGACGGTTGAAATGCCCTTGTTGTAGACAATGTTCATAAGACCGGTCACACCGGAATGCGCAAAGGTCGAGTCGCCGATAACGGCAACCGAGTTTTCCGGCGAAATGCCGCCGGATTTGTTCATGCCGTGTAATCCCGAAATCGAAGCACCCATGCAGAGCGTCGAATCGACCGCCGAAAGGGGCGGCGCAGAGCCAAGCGTGTAGCAGCCGATATCGCCGCTGACTGTAACTTTCATCTTTTTAAGCGCAAAGAACAAGCCTCTGTGCGGACATCCCGGACAGAGAACCGGAGGACGGTTGGGGATCTCATCCTCTAACGCGACGAATTCGGCTTTCTTGTCAAGTAAGCACTTGGCAAGAACCTCTTGTGAGAATTCCGAAAGCTCCGGCAGCAGATTTTTTCCGTCGCAGACGATACCGAGCGACTTGACATAGGTCTCAATGACCGGATCAAGCTCTTCGACTACGATAACGCGTTCCACTTCGGCGCAGAACGACCGAATCAACTTGTCCGGCAGCGGATTGACGATTCCGAGCTTTAAATAGGACGCGTTTTCGCCAAATACTTCCTTGGCGTAAACATACGTAGAACCGGCGCAGATGATACCGATCTTCTTCGAATAAAATTCCGTGCGGTTGTATTTGCAGGTGTTGGCCCATTCGGCGATCTCGTCAAGACGCTGTTCCACAACAACATGGCGCTTGATGGCGTTGGCCGGAGCCATGACGTATTTTGCCGGATTCTTTTCATACGGCTTGACGGAGACCTGTTCTCTGTCTCCGGTTTCGACAATGCTCTGCGAGTGCGCCACACGCGTCGAAGTGCGAAGAATAAACGGCGTATCGAATTTTTCGGAAAGGGCATAGGCGTCGCGCGCAAATTCCAAACAGTCTGCCGAATCGGACGGTTCAAGCATGGGAAGCTTGGCTGCGATGGCATAGTGGCGCGAATCCTGTTCGTTCTGCGACGAGTGCATGCCGGGGTCGTCGGCCACGGCAATGAGCATGCCGGCGCCGATACCGGTGTAGGAGGTGATGAAGAGCGGGTCAGCTGCAACGTTGAGTCCTACGTGCTTCATAGCGCAGAACGAGCGCACGCCGCTGATAGCAGCGCCGAGTGCCGCTTCAAGCGCAACCTTTTCGTTGGGCGCCCATTCGGCGTAAATCTCCGGATACAGCGCTGCGCATTCGGTGATCTCCGTGCTTGGCGTTCCGGGATAGCTGGAAGCAAAGCCGCAGGAGGCCTCATAGAGACCACGTGCGACCGCTTGGTTTCCGAGCATGAGTTCTTTCATTTTATGTATCGTTCCTTTCGGCCGGAAATGTCCGGTTTTTGGTAAAGGTATATGAAAAAGCGTACCGTTTGGAGTGATTGAAAAGATAATTGAAAACGGAAAAACGGGTTACCGTAAGTCAGTTGTAATAACCGAGGTTTTCACATTTTGCATAATCGACTTTTAAAAGTCTTGCTTCTTTATCGCCGAACTTTTTGACGTATTGGGAAACGCATTCTTTTTCAAGAAGCTGCTCCATGGCGCGTTTCACATCCGTTTTGTCCGCGCCGGTTTTGGCGGTGACCGCGTCAACGGTTCGCATAAACGAGGGATGCGCGTCCTTGGAGGTATCCTCCAAGGCACGGACATTTTCTACGATAGCCCGGCAGAGCGGCGAAAGTTCGTCCGGCTCTATTACGCGGCTTTTGGAGGCCGCCGTCATGAGCTGACCGGAAAAGGCGTTTTTTACGCCGTAGACCACTACCTTTTTGCGGCATACATTTTTCAGAAACAGAACGACCGACGTAAAATGGCTGTCGCCGGTAAAAATAATATACGTGTCGATATCCTTGTCGGAATAGGCGGTCTGATAGATCTTATCTAACATAATAAAATCGGTAAAATCCTTTTTAAAGTAGCCGCCGCCGTTTTTTGTTTCCACAATGTCGTTGGTGTAGGCACGGATCTTATGCATTTCGTTTTGTAAGGACGGATTGGAAAAGTCGCCGAAAAACGTAAAAGATATAAGATGATACTGCTTTTTTATCTCTTCGGTAAAGGATGCAAGATCAGGGCGTGCGTGATAGTTTCTGTCGAGTGAAATATACCAGTGTTCATAGTCTACAAAGACTGCCGCTTTGGGCTGTTCGCCGGATTTTGCTTTTTTTAGGAATCCGAATATTTTTGCTTCCTCCTTTCGTTAAAACTTGAAATTTGTTTGATATTGCTTCAAACGGTACGCTTTCCGATTATTATATCATAAAAGGAAGACTTTTTCAAGAAAAATGCAAAAGAAATTGCAAATTTCACGATATTTTTACGTTTATAAAATCGCTTTCAGCAAGAATTTTTAAGAATTTCTTATTTTTTGCAAAAAGTGCCAAAACTCTTGCTTTTTCTTTTAAAGTGTGGTATAGTTTGCATACTGTACATGACTATGGTTTCCGTCTTATTACGGAGGTTTTTATGAAGTATTTTGATAAACTGTCTGCCGATGTCGAAAGCGCCTTTGCGTGCCGCGGCGTAAACACCGAGAGCTTAAAATACTGCGTCAAGGCTGACCTTGACGGCGAGGGCTGCTATTACGATGTTTACATCGCTTTTGACAGCGAGAATCTGTATATGCTTTCCGGCTATGACCGCTTAAAAAAGAAGGGCAAGCACTATGACGCCGGCTTTGATTTCAAGGAGTTTGCCGAATACCCGGTAAAGGACATCGAACGCTTAAGCGTCGATCGGTATACCTACACGTCGCGTCTTATGGCACGCTTTGCGGACGGCAGAGAAATGCCGCTTGCACGCTTTTCCACAGGCTACGGTGAAAAATTCGAGCAGTTCTGCCGCCGGTTTGAGTGCTTAAAAAAAGGCGAAACACCGGATGATTCGAGCTTGGAGGACAAGCATTTGTACTGTCCGAAGTGCGGTGAAAAATATCCCGACCCCAACCGCCGGTATTGTCCGCATTGCACCAAAAAATCGAGCATCTTCAAGCGCTTGCTCGGTCTGTTTGCCGACAATAAAAAGCCGATGTTCATCATCTTGGCTCTTATTTGGCTTTCGGTCGGCTTGGAGCTTGCCGCGCCCTATTTCGGTACCAAGCTCTTGTACGACGATGTTCTCACCGAGGGTGGCCGGCTTTATGGACAGATCTTATACGTCATTCTGTGCATGGCGGCGTTTTCGTTTATTTCCATGCTGTTCCGCATGGTTTCGGGTATTGTGTTAAGCCGCGTCACGCCGCAGGTCATCCATAAACTGCGCGTGCGCATTTTCTGTGCCATGCAGCGGTTGTCGCTGTCATTCTTTACCAACAAACAGACCGGCTCGCTCATGGGACGTGTGGACAATGACAGCTTTGATGTTTACGGCTTTATTGTGGACGTTGCACCGCAGTTTTTGTCCAATATCGTCAAGGTCATAGGACTTGTGGTGCTGATGCTCGGTATCAATCCGATTTTGTCGCTCTGTATGTTCGGCGTAGCCGTTGTGGTGCTTGCCATTGAGTTTGTGTGGTTCCGCGGACAAAAGCGCATGTGGCGCGGACGCGATATTGCACGCCGCGGCGTGAACGCCGTGCTTTCGGACGCCGTGAACGGACACCGCGTGGTCAAAGCCTTTGCACGGGAGGGACAGGAGATCGACCGTTTTGGCGGGAAAAACGACGCTCTTTTCGAGGCCGAATACAACCGCGACCGCCGCAGTGCGCGCTTTTTCCCTGTCCAAGAGGGTATTTACGGCATTTTCAACGGCCTTATCTATTGCCTCGGCGTGTATTTTGTGTTGAACGGCAATCTGCAATTCGGCGGTCTGACGCTGCTTATCAGCTATTTCGGCATTATCTGGGGGCCTATGTATTTCTTTATGTACATGGGAAACGATTGGGCAAGATGTATCGACGCGGCCAGCCGTATGTTTGAAATCTTGGACAGCGAACCCGAAGTCAAGGATCCGAAAGATCCCGTTGAAGTACCGGGCGGCGAACTGAAAGGCGATATCGAGTTTAAAAATGTATCGTTCGAATACGAGGCGGGACGTCCGATTTTAAAAAATCTGTCTTTCAAGACCGACGCCGGACATTTTACCGGTCTTGTCGGAAAAACCGGCGCCGGAAAATCCACCATTATCAATCTTATTTCCCGTATGTATGACGTAACGGGCGGCGAAATCACCATTGACGGCATTCCGGTCAAAAAGATCGCCTTTGAGACGCTCCGCAAGAGCATCGGCGTGGTTTCTCAGGAAACCTATCTGTTCATGGGCAGTATTGCCGATAACATTCGCTATGCACGTCCCACTGCCTCCATGGAGGAGGTCATCGAGGCTGCCAAAAACGCCGGTGCGCACGATTTTATCATGAAGCTGCCCGACGCGTATGATACGGTTACCGGCAGCGGTGGCGTGTCGCTTTCCGGCGGCGAAAAACAGCGTATCTCCATTGCGCGCGCACTTATCCAAAAGCCGAGTATCCTCATTCTGGACGAAGCGACCGCCGCTATGGATACCGCCACCGAACGCAAGATTCAGAACGCCATCGACCGGCTTAAAGAGGGGCGTACCATCATCGCCATCGCGCACCGGCTCTCAACGCTCCGCGACGCGGATAAGCTTTGCGTCATCGAACACGGCAAGCTTGCGGAGCAGGGAACGCACGATGAATTGATCCGCGCCAAGGGCAAATATTTTGAGCTGTACAAGCTGCAGAGCGAATCGCTCAAAGCCGTCGGCCTTGCCGATTAGGGCAGAAAGGATATGCTATGGAAAAAGAAATCTTACCGAATACCAAAACTGAGCCGAAGGAGCAAGCGGAGCAAAGCGCCGAGCTTATCCTTCTCGATCCGGAAAAAGTGCATTTTACGCGTGAGTCAAGCGGCTATCTTTCGCTTGCGTATGACGGCAAGACCTATGAAAAGGTCACGCTTACGCGCCTTATCCCGTTTGAAAGCGGCGAAACCTACATAAGCGTCAGCTTTAACAGCGCAGAGGACGAATGGACGGAGATCGGCGTATTACGGGACATCGCTTCGCTTCCTGACACGGAAGCGGCGTGTGTGCGCGACTATCTTGCGTTCAAATACTACATTCCGGAAATCACGAAAATCAAAAAGATTACGGATAACCGCATGGGATATCTGTTTTTGGACGTTGAAACAAACGCCGGTCAAAAGAAGATCGCTGTCAGCGACTGGTGGCATAACTTCCGCTTTCTTCCGGGACGGATGTTAGCGGTGACCGACGCCGACGGCAACCGTTACCGTATAACAAACGTTGATACGCTTGACAAAGCTAGCTACAAACGGCTTTTGATGTTTATTTAAGCGCCAAAAAATCCGTAATCTACGAAACGGAGAACAACCATGAATTTAAAAATTTCGTTTCCCAAAGGAATCGACCCGGCGTCCGTCGCTTTCTCTCTGCCGTTTGATATTGATATGCATGCCAAAAGGACGAACGGTCACCTTACCGCCACACGCGAAAAAATGACAGTTTATTTTGACGGCGTGCCGCAGAAGGACATCGACTATTCCGACATAATCGGCGTCGAAGTGCGGCAGCTTATCGGCTCATCCATGCTGTGCGTGACGGATAAAACGGGAAAGCTTTCCTTTGTCTGCGCCTTTTCCCAAAAATACTTTTTAAAGTACGCCGAGCTTGCCAAGATCCTCGAATATTATCTCAAAACCGGCGTATTCACCGAAAATACCGATTCGCCTGAACCGACCTGCCCCAAATGCGGCGCAAAACTAAACGGTGCAAGCACTTGTGTGTTCTGCGAAGCCAAAACCGGCGTTTTCACAAAGCTCATCAAGCGGCTGAAGCCGTATCGCACGCGCTTTCTTATTTCGCTGTTCTGCACATTTGCGCTGTATGCCGCCGACGTCGTCGTGCCGATTTTCCAGCGCATTCTGATCGATGACCTCATCGTACCGAATAACCGCGATATGGCGCTCTTTTTCAAGGTAGCCGCCTGCATTGTCGGCATTCATGCCGCCGGTCTGTTTTTCCGCGTGCTTCAGGAAAACAGCAACTATAAGATCTCCGCCGCGTATGGACGCGACCTCCGGCGCGATATCTTCGCCAAGACCCAACAGTTATCCATGAGCAATGTGTCGCGCCGCACGCCGGGTGAGCTTATCAACCGCGTTTCGTCCGACGCCGGAGTCGTGCAGGATTTTATTACCCGTCAGGGCAAGGATATGATCTTGCAGACGGCGGCGCTCATTGCTTTAACCGTGATCATGTTTATCACCAACGCGCGTCTTGCGCTTGTGGTGGTGCTGCCGCTGCCGCTGGCCGTGTACTTGTCGGCCAAGTCCTACAACTTTATGCATATCCGCTACATGAACACATGGCGGAATCACTGCAAGGCGAGCGAGCTTCTTCACGATGTGCTGCACGGAATACGCGTAGTCAAAAACTACGGCGGCGAAGCGCGCGAGGCAAAGGCCTATGAGGAAGCGTCAGGGCGTTGGGCGGATTCGATAAAGAAAGCCGATACGGCTTGGTATCTCTTCCAACCGCCGATCAACTATCTTTTCAGTATCGGCGAATACTGTGCGCTGTTCTTTGGCGGCAGCATGATTTTGGGACGGCAGATGATGCTCGGCGAGCTTGTGCAGTTTACGACCTACGTCTATATGTTATACGGACCGGTGCAGTGGCTTGTCAATCTGCCGCGCGTGCTGGCGCAGGCCGGCGTCAGCGCCGGAAAGGTCTTTGAAATATTGGAGGAGCAGGACGACCTGCACGATTCGGTAAAGCCGGTCGATTTAGACATAAAGGGCGACATCGAATTCGACCATGTGTCCTTTGGCTACAAAGCGTATAATCCGGTTCTCAAGGATATCAGCTTTTCCATAAAGCAGGGCGAAATGATCGGCGTTGTCGGTCATTCCGGCGCAGGAAAATCGACGCTTATCAACCTTGTCATGCGCTTGTATGACCCAACCTCCGGTTCGGTTCGTATCGATGGACACGATCTTCGCGAAATATCCCAATATTCGCTGCGTTCACAGGTCGGCGTGGTGTTGCAGGAGACCTTTCTCTTTAACGGCTCGGTGCTTGACAACATCCGCTATGCCAAGCCCGAAGCGACCTTTGAGGATGTTGTCCGCGCCGCGAAGGTTGCCAATTGCCATGAATTCATCACGCGTATGCCGGACGGCTACAATACGATCGTCGGCGAACGCGGCTATAACCTTTCGGGCGGCGAACGCCAGCGCGTGGCGATTGCACGCGCCATTCTGCACGACCCGAAAATCATCATCTTAGACGAAGCGACCGCTTCGCTCGATACCCAGACTGAAAAGCAGATAAAGGACGCCCTTGCGCGCCTTACTGCAGGACGCACTACCATTGCCATTGCGCACCGGCTGTCTACGCTTTCGGGTGCTGACCGTCTGCTTGTTCTCGATAAGGGCAGAGTAGCCGAGATCGGCACGCATAACGAACTGTTAGCGGCAAAGGGCGTGTACTATAAGCTTGTCATGGCGCAGCGTCAGACCGCTCGTCTTGCTGATGCGCATGACGGCGAGCCTGAAAACGAATAATTTTTTGGCAAGATTGTGCCCTTAGCGGCGATACCGTTCGCATCTATTTGTGCAACTTGTACATTTTTTAACGAAAAAATTGTGATTGTTCATAATTGAATTTTTTCGACTTTTGTGCTACAATATTGAAAAACAATCCTCTTGTTTTTTTGCAGGAGGATTTTGTTTTTAAATCACAAAAAAGAGGAGCGAAAAACACATGAAAAAACACCTTTTCCCGCGCCTTCTCACCCTGTTTCTCGTACTTATGACGCTATCGGTTTGTGCGTCAGCCATTGAGATCAAGCTCTACGATAACGGCGAGCTTTCCAATACGCTGACCTCCGCGACAGATACGCTTCCCGAAGAACAGGTGCGTGACGGCAAAGCCTTATACGGTTGGACCAACCGCGCTAACGGCACGCATTACGGTTGGAAAATGCTTCCCACACCGACCGAATCCATGGAGCTTGACGCTTTATGGGCTCCGATGAATCGCGTAAAGCCCGGTGAAAACGCCTACAAAAACGGCGATTTCGAAGGCGACGGCATTTACGTGCGCCCCTCAAACGGCGGCACGCGTATTGTCGCCGAAGCGGACGGTAACCATGTGTTAGAATACACGCGCGGTTCGGGCTTTGCTTCGATTCAGGTGTTTGTCGGTTGGCAGGCCGGAAGAAAGTATCACATTCATTACCGTGTGAAAACTCCTGCGGAAGTTTCCTCCCATTACAATCCTATTTATGGCAATGCCAATCATTTTGTCGGCACTGCGACAAAGGCTGGTGAATGGGTAACCGTGGACAAAGACTTTACGATTCCGTCCGACGCTTCCGAAGCAGTCAGTGCAAGCAACGGCTGGCTCAGCCTTTACTGCAACCCGATGGATGGAAAGAACGAGGGCGGCACGGTTTATTACGACGACCTCTCGCTCATTCCGTATGCCATGGTTCGCTACCATGCAGGCGGCGGCAGCGGCGCGCCGGAAGATACTTCGCTTCTTTCCGGCACGGTCGAAATTCCCGATGTCACGCCCGTTCGCCGCGGCTTTATCTTTGCCGGCTGGTCGCTCACCGAGGGCGGCACGACGGCGGTCACCTCCGTTGAAGTGAATGGCTCGGATATCGACCTTTACGCCATTTGGAACCCGGTCGAAGACCAGGATGTTGTTACTTACGATTATTCCACCGACCGCACCGGCATTGCCGACGGCACGATCTCGATCATCGCGCCCGAAGAGGCAGTCGATTATACCGGCGTTTCGATCTACTTTGCAAACGCTGACGGCGTTATGAGTGATTACACGCCGTTTGCCACCGCGGCGCTTACCGAAGGCTCGGCCTCCTATGCCGCCTCCGGCAACCGCATTTTCGCACCGGGCGCTACCCGTCTTTCGATTCACTTTACCGCTTCCGGCAAGGACGATATCGTCTATTGGTACAACATTCCCGAAAAGCGTCAGAATAAAGCCGAAACCCCGCTCTTCTCCTTCTATGCGGTCTCGGATATCCACTTGCAGGACTATTGGCCGGAAATGGCGACCAACCGTACCCGTATGGTAAACGATGTTATCGCCAACAAACCGGCATTTACCGTTATCGCCGGCGACCTTGTCAACCATGGTACGACCGAACAGTTTGCCAGTCTTGACAGCTTTATGAAGACCAACTTCAACGACGCAGGACGTCCGGCCTTCATCACCAACGGCAACCATGAATTCCATATCAACGACAGAAATTCCACCGAATACGACCGCGACGCGCTGTTAAGCTCGCTCGCTTCCCAGATTGCCGTTAATCGCGAAATGGGCTATGAGATCCGCCGCGACGGCGACGACCTCTGGTATTCGGCTATTATCGAAGGCCGTAAGTTCATTTTCATGTCCACGCCGAGTACACCGGCCAAGGAAGAGCTTGCAACCTATATTGTTTCGGATAAGCAGCTTGCCTTTTTGGACGAAGAGCTTGCCGCCGCCGAAAAGCTCGGCATTCCGGCATTTGTCATCTCGCACGTGCATTTGACCGGCTATGTCATTAACGGCGGCAGCGGCATTACCAATACCGCAGCGGTTGAAGAGATCTTAAACCGCTATCCCGGTACGACCATGATCACCGCGCATACCCACTCGAACCTTTCGCTCGACAGACGGTATGTTCTTGCTTCCGATATCGGCGGCATGGTCTTTACACACTTAAACGACGGCTGCTCGGTATGGCTCGAAGAGGGCACCAGCAATTACGGGAAATATGAAGTCAGCTTCTCGGCTGGTCATTGACGTGTACGCCGATAAGTTGGTCGTCAAGGCCAGAAAGTTCGCCGATCCGTGCGTTTACTTCGGCCATGGCCTTTATGAAATCAAGCTCCCGGGCAACAACAATATGCCGAAGATTTCCATCGTCGGCGGCGCTCCGGCAGACGGTGCAAACCTCGGTGTAGTTGACGAGAACGGCGAAACGCTTCCCAGTGCATACACTTTTGAATGGCTTGTGGATGGCAAAGTCGTTTCTAATGAACAGGCTTATACGATCAAAGCAGAAACAAGCATGGCCGGAAAATATGTCGTTGTCCGTGTCAGCGACGGCGAAGGCAACTATGCCTATGCCCGCACGGAACAGCCCTTTACGGCCGTGACGATTCACTATGACGCCAACGGCGGCACCGGCGAGGTTCCGTCGGACGAACGCGTCTTTGCCGGTTCGATCATTGTTCCGGACGCTTACGGCCGTTCGCCGCGCAAAGCAGGTGAGTACTTTATCGGTTGGTCGGTCAACCCGACGGCAGTTCAGCCGGAAAGCCGTATTCAGGCAAACGCTGATGTAACGCTTTACGCCGTGTATTCCAAGAGACCGTTCTTTGATTTTGCTGCCGGCCTTTGCGGATGGAGCCCCAAGAGCACCATTAAGGAATACAAGGTCGAAGACAGCATTTTGAGCTACACCGATACCGGTACGGATATGTATTTCACGCTTTCGAATATCTCTCTTCCGGCCGACGAATACCGCTATATGCGCATTAAACGCCGTTATATCGAGGGCGGCGGCGACGGTATGTTCTTCGGCGTTAACGGCGGCGGTCTCTCGCAGGCACAGCGCGTTCCGTTCATACCGGAAACCGGCACGGTTGTTGCCGAAGTTGACGGTATGCAGGTTCTCGAATATGACTTGCAGGCCATTGTCGGCGATTATTGGAAAGGCACGATTACCACGCTTCGCTACGACGCGTTGGCAAGCGCCGGCAAGGGCGAGACCGACTACATTATGTTCTCGAATAAGCGCGGTATCTACTCGGCAAAAATCGATGTCACGCTTCCGGTTATCGGCGAAGCGCTTCCGGAAGGTGATTTCATGAAGGCCGACGAAAGCACACCGTACTTTACGATTAATAACGCCGAATGGGAAGGTGCTGACCCGGAAACCGGATTCTTTATGTTCAGAGCGGACATTGTCCCGAAGGACGGCTATGAATTTGCCGGTGCAGCGGATATCGAGTCCATTCTTTCGCTTTCCTGCGGCCGTTTGGAGTATGCGGAATTAAACAGCAACGGCAGCGCGACCATCTACGGCGTTTTGGATGCTTGCGTCGGAACACCGGCAGACGGTCAAACACAGGCAGCTCTTCTCGAACTTGGCGACTTAAGAGGCGGCGTTGTGGTTCTCGCTTATTATAACGCGGACGGACGTACCGAAAAAGTTAGAGTCCTTCGTGATACAGCCGTTCAGACCGGCCGTCTTTGGGTGGCCGATATGGGCGACGCGGTCAGCGTAAAAGCCTTTGTTCTTGGCTCTGAAAATTCGCTTGCGCCGCAGGGAGAAGCCGTTTCCGGCGTTATGACTGAATTACCGTAATAAGAAAGTGAAAAAATGCAAAACGAACAGTTAAACATTCTGCAAACCACCGTAAAGATCGGTTTAGAAGCACCGGTTCGGTTCTTGCACGTCACCGATTCGCATATCTCGCTTGCCGACGAATACGATTCGGAGCGCTTAAAGTGGCTTGCCGCAGCAAGACGTGCCAATTGCTTTGAAACCGGAAGACAGGACGGCGTTACCGTCCGTCTGTATGAGCAGGCGCTTGATTACGCCCGAAAAAACGAGCTTTTTGTGGTTTGTACCGGCGACCTTATCGATTTCATGTCCCATGCTAATTTTGAGTATCTCGACCATGCCTTTGACGGCGTTGACTATGTGTATGCTTTGGGCAATCACGATATCTGCGCATATGTCGGCGGCGATAATGAGGACGAGTCGTATAAGTGGAATAACATGAAATTGACCGCACCGCATATCCGGTCGAATCTGTATTTCGATTCGAAGCTCTACGGCGGCGTCAACTTTGTGACCTTGGACAATTCGTATTATCTCATTTCCGAGGGACAGATAAAAATGCTCCGTGCGGAAGCAGCTAAAGGCTATCCGATCGTGCTTTGCATGCATACGCCGATCTATACGCCGGCGTTTGCCGAAGACCGTATGACTGCCGAAAAGGATTGCACGTATCTGATGGCGCCGCCGGAGGAGCTTTTGGCACGTTATTCGCCGAGCCGCCGCGAGCAGCAGAAGCCGGATGCGGCAACGTTAGAGGCCGTGCAGTATATCCTGCATGAGCCGATGATAAAGGCCGTTTTTGCCGGTCATATGCATTATGACTTTGAAGAACCGCTTGCAAACGGAGTTATGCAATATACGACGGACGGAAGTTATCGCGGTACGGTGCGCGAGGTTACTTTGATTTAAAATTCAATGCAAAAGCGGCTTGATCGGAATTGCGGTCGGGCCGCTTTTATGTGCTGTAAGAGCTTTGTCCGGGAACGGTGCATAAACGAAAGCATAAAAATTGAACAAAAAGTCGTTTTATTTTTCAGTAAAAAGACTTGACAAACGCGTCCTACTGTGCTATAATACTTTAGCAACGTAAGGAGCGGATTTCGTTCCAGCATGCCGGAGTGGCGAAATCGGCAGACGCCCGGGACTTAAAATCCCGTGGGACTCAAATCCCGTACCGGTTCAAGTCCGGTCTCCGGCACCACATTGCGTTGTCTATATCGCGGAGTAGAGCAGCCTGGTAGCTCGTCGGGCTCATAACCCGAAGGTCGTTGGTTCAAATCCTTCCTCCGCAACCAACAAGTAGCACCGAAAAAGATATCGGGGCTGAAAACCCAGAAACCTCAACGGTTTCTGGGTTTTTTCATGCCAATTTTTAAGGTGGAATTCAAAAGATATCCTTTCCACAACTTTTCACGCATGTCTTGGGCGAAAATTGATCTTTTGATTTAAGAATGTTCAAAACCATTGGATTAAGTCTTGACATTTTGCGTTTAATTGTGTATAATAAAACATTAAAACAAAAAGAGGCGCAATAGATGTACAACGCAGTCAGAAAGGGACATAAAACCGGAGTTTTTGATTTCAGCATTCTCCGGCAGCCGGTATGAAGGCTCATGTTTCAAAACCGGTTGAGATGAAGGTGCTGGAAAAGACGATCAGAAGCATACAATCCGGTAGTGTACCGAAATGCAGGTCACTGAAGTGTGACAAATAACAGGGAACAGATATGATAAAAATTGAAAAGAATAACAGGAATGGAAGATAAATGAAAGGAAAAAGAGTGATCGCAGGCGTTCTGCTTGTGGGAATTTTAGCAGTCACCCTGGCAGGGTGCAAAAATACAGAAAGCAATAAAAGAGAAACAGAAAAGCCTGTCATTACCCTCGGCAGTGACAACTATCCGCCATACAATTATCTGAATGAGGATGGTGTGCCGACGGGCATCGATGTAGAGCTGGCTACAGAAGCTTTCAAAAGAATGGGATACCAGGTGGAGGTTGTCCAGATTAACTGGGAAAAGAAAAAAAAACTGGTAGAGAGCGGGGAGATTGACTGTATCATGGGTTGTTTTTCCATGGAAGGGCGCCTTGATGATTACCGATGGGCAGGACCTTACATAGCAAGCCGTCAGGTGGTCGCTGTAAATGAGAACAGTGATATCTGTAAACTGCGTGACCTGGAGGGAAAAAACCTGGCTGTCCAGTCCACAACCAAACCGGAAGGCATCTTTCTGAACCGGACAGATGAAAGAATCCCCAAACTGGGAAATCTGATCAGTCTCGGACACAGAGAACTGATCTATACGTTTCTGGGGAAAGGATATGTAGATGCAGCTGCCGCACATGAGGAATCTGTTGTCCAATATATGAAGGATTTTGACATAAGCTTCCGTATCCTGGAAGAACCTTTGATGGTTGTGGGGATAGGAGTTGCTTTTGCAAAAGAGGATGATCGGGGAATCTGTGAGCAGATGGACCGGACACTGGAAGAGATGCGTCAGGATGGCACATCCCTGAAAATTATCGGAAAATATCTGGATGATCCACAGAAGTATCTGGAGGTGGATGCTCTTGGATATTAAGAAAAATAAAAAAGAAAAACGAATCCAGCTGTTCGGAGGTCTGATTGGAATCTGTG
>ERZ773136.1909-NODE-1909-length-18741-cov-4.156748_pt1 | contig 18741 bp, 13 predicted proteins | sample MGYA00580855_ERZ773136 | MGnify/ENA primary metagenome ERZ773136 (study PRJEB29015, sample SAMEA2737860) | human gut metagenome | biome: human gut; feature: human-associated habitat; material: faeces | place: China | collected 2012 ... | reverse complement strand
GCGCGAGCGCACGAATCTGTTTCCGTGTCGTAAAACGTAGTTTTGCGACACGCTCAAGCAGCGGAGTTCCTATCAAACTCCGCTGTTTTTCGTAGATCGCCGAAATAAAAGGAGGCTTTGCCATGACCGAGGAGATCGTCGCTCCCGTGCAGACGGAGGAAACCGTCCGTGCGGAAATGCCGGAAATAATCGATTCCACGCCAACGGAAAGCGCCGGTAAAAAAGAAAAATTCTACGGCATCGAGCTGCTTCGCATTCTTGCAACCTTTTACATTATACTGTTGCATATCATCGGGCAGGGCGGCGTATCGGCAGCGGTCGGGACCGGACGCGCCGCGACGATCGGCTGCTCCTTGCTTTTGGCACTTGCCTACCCGGCCGTCAATTGCTATGCGCTCATCAGCGGCTTTGTCGGCTGCAAAAGCCGGTTTAAGCTGTCAAGACTTGTTTCACTGTGGGTGTCCGTGGTGACAGTCAACCTTGCCGTTTGGAGTGCGTTCAAACTGTTCGCGCCGGCGCTTGCCGCGAATTTTTCTCTATCCGCCTGCTTCAAGCCGCTCTTAAACAACGAATATTGGTATGTAACGGCATATTTCGGACTTTCGGTTCTGACTCCGGCGCTCAATGCCGCCGTGCTGAACCTGCAAAAAAAAGATTACACCCGGATGCTATTCGGTTTATTTGCCTTGTTTGTGGTTTTGCCGGTCGTTGCCGATAAAGACCTGTTCTGGAGCCACACCGGATACAGCATGTTGTGGCTAATGCTGTTGTATTTGGCCGGCGCATATTTCCGGCTTCACGTGCAGCCTGCAAAGCCCGGTCGCTTAGCCGGAATGCTTTCCTTGGGTGTATACGTCGCCATTTCCGTTTTTCTTGCGCTGCAAAAACAGTTTATCGAAAAGCAACTGTTGGCCGAAAATTCGCCGAATCCGTTTTATTTTAAGAATTTTTCCTACACCTCCGTGTGGATCGTTCTTTCTTCTTTGGCGCTGTTTTTCTTTTTCATGCGGATAAACGTCCGAAAAAAGGCTCTTTGCGGAATCATTTCATTCTTTTCCAAAACCTCGTTCGGCGTTTATATCATCCACACACAACCGCTTGTCTGGAACGCGCTGCTTGCCGGTACATTTGCCTTTTTCGCGGCTTATTCCGCGCCGGTTATCGTGCTCTTATGCATTGCCGCGGCACTTGGCATTTACGCAGTCTGCATGCTTGCCGAAACGGTTCGCGCTTTTCTTGTCCGCATTACCCGAATCGAATGGCTGATAAAACGCATTCCTTTCTAAAAGCATAGACAAAAAAATCCTACGGAAAATTTCCGTAGGATTTTTGTTGTGCATTGTTTGTTATTAGCGCATGGGCGTCCGCCGGTATCGGGAAACGGACTTATTCCGTTTCCTGCAAGGCTGTAAACTGTCGGACATGCGGCAGAATTACAACGCGTGCCGCGAAACTTACTTTTATTTAAAGCATCGTGCGCGATAATCGCAGCGCGGCCTCCGTGCTTAGACTACGCCGTGAGCGAGCATGGCATTGGCAACCTTTAAGAAACCGGCAATGTTCGCACCGGCAACCAGATTGTCCTTCATGCCGTATTCTTCAGCAGCCTTGGCTGCATTGTGGTAAATGCCGACCATGATGTTCTTAAGCTTTGCGTCAACCTCTTCAAACGTCCACGAATAACGCATGGAGTTCTGGCTCATTTCAAGCGCACTGGTCGCAACGCCGCCAGCATTGGCTGCCTTGGCCGGGCCAAACAGAACGCCGTTCTTCTGGAACACTTCGATAGCTTCCGGCGTGGACGGCATGTTTGCACCTTCCGCAACGGCCTTGACGCCGTTTGCTACAAGCGCCTTGGCGCTCTCTTCACCAATCTCATTCTGCGTTGCACACGGAAGCGCAATGTCGCACTTGATAGTCCAAATGCCGCTGCAGCCTTCATGATACTCGGCTTCCGGATGATAGTTCAAATATTCTTTGATTCTCTTGCGTTCGACTTCCTTGATCTGCTTAACAGCTGCAAGGTCAACGCCGTTCTTATCGTAAATATAACCGTTGGAATCGGACATAGCCACAACCTTTGCGCCGAGTTCAGTTGCCTTTTGGTTAGCATAAATTGCCACGTTGCCCGAACCGGAGATAACGACGGTCTTGCCCTTGAAGGAATCGCCCTTGTCGTTCAACATCTCTTCGGTGAAATAGCAGAGACCATAACCGGTCGCTTCGGTACGCGCAAGGCTGCCGCCGTAAGGAATGCCCTTACCGGTGAGAACGCCGGTAAATTCGTTGCGCAGTCTCTTGTACTGACCGAACATGTAGCCGATCTCACGTCCGCCGACACCGATGTCACCGGCCGGAACGTCGGTATCTGCACCAATGTGCTTGGAAAGCTCAGTCATGAAGCTCTGGCAGAAACGCATAACTTCCATATCGCTCTTGCCCTTCGGGTCGAAATCGCTTCCGCCCTTGCCGCCGCCGATCGGAAGACCGGTAAGCGAGTTCTTGAAGATCTGCTCAAAGCCCAAGAACTTGATAATGCCCTCGTATACCGACGGGTGGAAACGAAGTCCTCCCTTGTACGGACCGATAGCGCTGTTAAACTGAATACGGAAACCACGGTTGACATGGACTTCGCCCTTGTCGTCTACCCACGGCACACGGAACTTGATAATGCGTTCCGGCTCGACAAGGCTCTCAAGAACGCCCATTTTGACATATTCCGGATGCTTTTCAATCACCGGCTCAAGGCTTTCAAGCACTTCCTTGACAGCCTGATGAAATTCCGGCTCACCGGCATTGCGCGCTTCAACGCGAGCCATAAGGTCTTTTAAGTACGGATTCTTAAAACTCATTGGTTTGACCTCCAAAAATTTAATCAACAATCCTCCGTGAACGCCCTTTGATCGGCCACTCTTACGGTAAGATTCCTGTTTGAGGAAATTATAGCACACATTCCCGGCGTCTGTCAAGAAATTTTAGAATATTTTTTCTTAAAACCTGCAAATTTACCTAAAAAAACACAGAAAAGTCAGCCTTTTTGCATAATTCTGAATTCGGCAAGTCAAAAATATTCATTTATGCAAAAAATTCGCATAGAAAAAGCTCCGAACCTTTCCACTTCCTAAAGGTTCAGAGCTTTCAGCTTCTATTGCAGCGCACCTAACTCGCAAAGCGCTTCATAAAGCATATTTTCAATGTCTTTTGAGCGTTTTTCTTCCGTATACTGCAAAGCGCTTATCTCAACGTTGTTCTTTTCAAGCCAAACATAATTGCCTATACTCTTACTCTTGTTATACAAAATCGTGTTTTTCGTGAATTTTAATTTATCCTTGTGCGCATTTTCCGGGAGAACGGTAATGGCATACGACGAGCCTCCCCACTCTTCCCGTCTTGGAATCACAAAATAAGTTTTGCTGCCGTCCTCTTTTTCATCGAGCTGCTGCGGATCCAAGGTTTCAAAAGCGGCTTCTATCGCCTGTGTGTCTAAATCTGCAAAACGCGTTTTGTCGAACGATGCACCCCAAAAGCTATTAACAAGGATCGAACCTACGATCCTATACAGGCCGAGCAGCCCGCATAGGACCATATACACCCGACGGTCCATAATAAAATCCAAAAATTTCTGATACAGCGATTCATAGTGTTTATCCATAGCGCATCTCTCCGGTATTTTTGGTAAATAAATTATAACATATCTACACCATTTTGTCAATATATATCATACTTTTTACGGATATCCGACCGAAACTTCCTTATATTGCGCATTTTGAATCCGGATTTCGCGATTTTCTCATTCCTATTTTACTACCAAGGCAAGTGACGCCAAAATTATTAACAATTTGATACAACTTTTGGCATTGTATTTTTGCGGCAATTATTATAGAATAGGTTGAATTGTTTGGATAGGAGTGAGGCGTGCCAATGGGCAACACAAAGAAATTCTGCAAATATGCTTGCGTCGTTTGTGCGCTTTTCGCCGTGCTTCTTGTCATTGTTTTTGCTTTGGAACACATTTTCTCCGCTTTAGGTTCCGAGCTTAGCCGCTCGCTGTTCGTTATATGGGGCATCGCTTTTGTACTGTTCGTGGTTTTAGTCATTTTTGTTGCAAAATACGAAAGCCTATTGGAAAAGAGAGAAAGGATCATTATGGAAACAATGGATCTGTGCAGTAGTTTCGTCGATGCAAAAGACCCGTACACCTCCGGTCATTCCAGACGCGTGGCTGTATACTCACGCAAGATCGCCGAAAAGCTCGGTTTTCCAAAAAGCAAATGCAAACAGATTTATTACGCCGCCATGCTGCATGATATCGGCAAATGCTATGTTCCTGACGAGATATTAAAAAAGCCGACCAAATTGACCGAAGAAGAGTTCAACATCATCAAACTGCATCCGATCAAGGGTGCGGAGATGGTAAAGAACCTGTCCTCGCTTCCGGATGTACGCGACGGCGTACTGTATCACCATGAGCGCTACGACGGCAAAGGCTATCCGAACGGTGTGATAGGAGAAGATATTCCCATTGTCGGGCGGATTATCTGTGTGGCGGATTCCTATGACGCCATGCACTCCAGCCGCGTTTACCGTGAGAAAATGGAAAATGATGAAATCATCGAAGAGCTGAAGCGCAACAAAGGAACGCAATTTGACCCACGGATCGTTGACGCCTTTTTAGCGGTATTGCAGGACATCGGAAATTTTGACGATTTGGCAAGTCTTCCCCCATCCGATCTCGGAAAACGCCTTGAGTCCGGAGCAAGTCCGGAGCAAGTCCGGAGCAAGTCCGGAGCAAGTCCGGAGCAAAATGCGATTAGAATTTAAACACCTCTTTCGTCTGTTCACGAAAGAGGTGTTTGTTTTTTTTCGCTATTCTTTATTCTTTCGGTTCGGTATCGTCATAGAACCGGTCAAACGTGACAATCGCCTTGAACAGGTCGCCGTCTACGACAAGCTCAAATTTGCCTTTTTGCAGATCGACAAGACTTCGTGCGATGGATAATCCCAATCCGCTGCCCTCGGTGTTGCGCGACGTGTCGCCGCGCACAAACCGCTCCATCAGCTCTTCACTGGAAATATTCAGCGGAAAACGGGAAATGTTCTTGAAGCTGAGCACGACCTTTTCATCGGAAACGTCTGCCGCAATATAGACGCGTGTGTTCTCTTGCGCATATTTGCAGATATTGTTCATAAGGTTATCGAACACGCGCCACATGAGCCGTCCGTCTGCGTAGATATACACGTTTTCCTCCTGCGAAGTCACCACAAGCTCCAGCTTATTGGCCGCCAACTTTTCCTCATATTCGCCCGAAAGCTGCGACAGGAACACATGAATATCCGTCTTTTCGGCGTTGACCGGCATGTTTCCGGTCGAGGCCTTGGAGGCTTCCACCAAATCGATCGTCAGCTTTTGCAAGCGTTTGGACTTCCTGTCAAGCACAGCTAAGTATTCTTTTGCCTTTTCCGGTTTGATATCCTCTTTTTTCATGAGGTCAACATAGTTGACGATCGAGGTAAGCGGCGTTTTTAAGTCGTGCGAAACATTGGTAATAAGCTCGGTTTTCAGCCGCTCGCTCTTCATGCGGTCATTGACGGCTTTCTGCACGCCGTCGTTAATGCCGTTTAAGCAAAGCGCATGCTTTTTGAAGCCGCCGTACATGTTTTTCACGTCGATACGGTAACCGGTGTTGCCGTCCGCGATCTCTTTTGCGCCCTTTAACAGTTTTTTCCAATCGCTTAAGATAAAGAAGCCGACAAAAGCCACCACGATGCGTTCAGCAAACCACCATAACAGCACCGTGCCTCGTTCGGTACATACAAGCACGATAAGCTCGACTAATGACACGGCGGCAAAAAGCACCGCGTATCGCCACAAGGCCGGGATTTCGGAAAAAATCCGGTTCAGTTTGCGGAAAAACCATCGGCAAATGCGGAAAAGGAGCATAAGTATTTTGTAAATTAACGTGGTACGCCACCATTTGCCGCATTTGACGCGCGTCGCAAAGGTCAAGATGAGCGACAGCACCAAAAGCTCTATGCAGACAATGCATACAAGCGCCGCCACCGTGCGCAACAGCAGACTGAAACTTAACAGGTCAAAAAACAGCGCTTCCACCGCTACAAACGCAAATGCAAAGCTGACCCAGAACACAAACACGGCATAAAGGTCGAGCGGAACGGTATCCAGCGCTTCCGGTGCGACCTCATCCATTCCGTCGGCGTTTCGATGATGTCCGGCACTGCAAAGCAGATAGATGAACAAAAGGATTGCCGCAATGATACCGATACCGCATGTGACGGCGATGCCTGCCCGATGAGCAATGAAAAAGTCCGCTAAGGTCAGCATATAGTAAACCTGATCCTTTGCCGTTAGCTTCTCGCGTATCGCAGCCGTAAAAATAATCGTTACCTGACGTTCGGGCGGTGTTCCGGCATCCTCCGCCGTATCCGTTCCTTCGGTCATTAAAGCGGATCCTGCGTTTCCGGACGGGATAATGGATAAGGAAAAGCCTTTGTCCACGCTGATCGGATAGTCACCCGGGTCCGACAAAACGGCGCTGTCCATGGAATACTCCGCGCTGTTCCAATAAAGGCCGCCGTTATAGACGCTTTCCGATATGGAAAACGTCCTCTCGCCGATGATATTCTTATAGCGATAATCCGATTCGCTGTAATTCCGGTATAACAGGTTGCCGCCCTCGTCGGTGACCTCGAAAAAGAGGTTGCTGTTTTCCGGCGAATACAGCTCGGAAATATAATCGGAGGAGGTATTATAGCCATATAGTTTGGGCGATATATAGAGATCCATGACGTCATCATATGCGTCTTGGACGGCGTTTTCGTACACAAGGCGGCGCAAGCTGACGCCATTATCAAAGAAAGCGTCGTTTTCGGATAAGACTACAAGCGCCACAATTTCCAAAAGCACAAAAACCGTAATCAAAACAAGCATAAACATGGCTGCCACCTTGCCCGGCATCGTGTAAGCCTTTCTTTTCATGCGAATCACTCCCTTCACTGTAAAAACAGTCGTTTCTTACTGCGCGTTTTCCGTGCCGCCGGACATTTTGTAACCCTTGCCCCAGACGACCTTGATATAGCGCGGCTCAGCCGGCGTAATTTCAATCTTTTCACGCAGATGACGGATATGTACAGCCACCGTTCCCTCCGCGCCGATCGGCGAATCGTTCCACACGCGGCGGTAAATATCCTTCGGCGAAAATACCGTGTCGGTGTTTTCCATAAACAGCTTTAAAATATCGTACTCGGTTGGCGTGAGATTGACAACATCCCCATCCACCGTCACGATTTTTGCATTGTCATCAAGCTCTATGCCGCCGACCGCAAGTACCGACGGCTTGACTGCGCCGCCGCCAAGGCTCATATAGCGGCGTAATTGCGATTTGACGCGCGCCATGACCTCGATCGGGTTAAAGGGCTTTGTGATATAATCGTCCGCACCGATGTTTAGTCCTAAGACCTTGTCGTTGTCCTCGCTTTTGGCTGTGAGAAGAATCACCGGGATATTGGTGATCTTCCGTATTTCCACCATGGCCGTGATTCCGTCCATTTCCGGCATCATCACGTCAAGAAGCACAAGATGAATGTCCTCTTTCTGGATCACGCCAAGCGCTTCTTTCCCGTTATACGCCTTGAAAACGCGGTAACCCTCTGACGTAAGATAGATCTCAAGCGCCGAAACAATGTCTTTTTCGTCGTCACACACTAAAATGTTGTACATTCCTTTATCCTTTCCGGCGGCTCTGCCGCTGCTTGTACCTATAGTATACTCGAAAACCTTTTAAGAAACAAGAAAGCAAACTCTTAAGAAACCTTTAAGACGTTATGTGCGGCAGTCTGTTTCCTTTTCTATTCTCAATTGTCGATTCCGTATTTTGTCTTGACACGCTCTAACTTTTCTGTCATCGGCTCGGCAAAAAGAAAGAGGAAGATCACGGTCGCAAGGGCATGGATCAGATTGAACGGGAAACCGGCAGCAAAGGCGGTCAAAAACGCGGAAAGCGTCGGATAGGGCGTCGCCATAAGCACGGTCGCCGTGTCGAGTAAAACCCCATAGCCAATCAAAACGGTAAAAAAGCCGAATAAACACAAGCACACTTTGTATACAAGCCCTCGCTTTTTGGGCGGATAAAACAGCGCACCTGCCAACAATCCGATAACGCCGAACGCAAACATCTGCCATGGCGTCCATGGTCCTTGCCCGAAAAAGAAGTTGGACAAGAACGCCGTGAGCGCACCCACCAAGAAGCCGTATTCGCCGCCAAAGCATACGCCGCTCACAATGACAAGCGCCGCCACCGGCTTAAACTGCGGAATTTTGAAGAACGCCACCCGTCCGGCAATGCCGATGGCGCATAACGCCGCAAGAATAACAAGCTCGGTCACTGTCGGTTTTCGCTTTTCGAAGCGCATGGCAAACGGAAGCGCGGTTTCCGCCATAATAAGAAGACTAATAAAAAGATATTTCCGGTCGTCAAACAGATAGATACCGCATAAGACCGTAAGCGGTATCGCAAACACTAACCACAGAAATGCCGGAATAAGCGAGGTCGCGTTCTTTTGCACCGTTTGCGTTGCGGCGGTCGGCAGCGATTCGGCGGATTTCGGCTCGGAGGTCGCCGGCTGCACAACCGATGGCTTTTGTACCTCATTTTCAGAATGCCGCGACGTATCGGTTTGCGGCTCTTTTGAGGTCGACTGTCCTGTTCTTTTGCCGAGTGCCGCTAAAATGTCGTTATCCGTCACGGCCTCCGGTAAAAGCGATGCCGCCATACGGTGCGCGGCGGTGGTATAATACAGATTATCCGCAAAAAAGCGATGCGCGGTGTTTTCGCTGACAATACTGCCGTCGAAAAACAGACCGCACCGGTCGGCGCTTTCGGCACAGAATTCGATATCGTGCGACACCATAAGAATACTGATACCGCATTCTTTCAAGGTGCGCATAAGCGCCGCAAGCGTCCTTTTAAAGGGCGCGTCAAGTCCTTTGGTCGGCTCGTCCAGTAACAGAATCTCCGCGCCCGAAAGAAGCAGCTTGGCAAACGCCGCTTTCTGCCGTTCGCCGCCCGAAAGATCGTATGGATGCCGGTCAAGCAGCGTTTCAAGGCCGAACAGACGGACGGTTTCTTCGTATTTCGCACGTCCCTCTTCGGAACGGATGTCCGCTACGGAAAGAAGATCCTCTTTGACGTTTTTACCGAAAAACAGGTCAAGCGGTTCTTGGGGCAGCAGCGCGGTTTTTTTGCCGTCTGTCATCACCGAACCGTGAAAGGGCTTTTTCATGCCGCAAAGCACGGCAAGCGCCGTGGATTTTCCGGCTCCGTTTGCACCAACCAAAGCGTATATCTCACCTTCATATAGCGTAAGAGAAAAGTCCGAAAGCACGTCCGGCGCCGATTTTTCATAGCGAAAAAACAGATTTTTCGCCTGAAGAATGCTTTTTCCGTAAGACGGCTCGGGTCTTTCCGGGATGGCGCTCGGGTCAAGCGGCTTGTCCTCCAACCACGCGCGGCCCTCGCGCACAGTAAGCGGAGAGGACGAATCGACCGCACTTTCGCTTGCTGCATAGACGCGTGCCGGAGTCGGCAGCGCACGAAACATTGCATTTTTGGCTTGATACAGCCGATGTGCAACCAAACGCGGCGGATCATCGGAAAAGATTCTTCCGTTTTCCATGACAATAACGCGGTCGGACAGCGGAAACGCTTCCTCCAAGCGGTGTTCGCTCAAAATAACCGTCGTGCCAAGCTCGCGGCAAACCCGCGAAAGGCTCTGCAAAAACGAATGTGCAGCAATCGGATCGAGCTTTGCGGTCGGTTCGTCAAGAAGAAGCAGCTCCGGCTGCATGACCATGACCGCGGCAAGGCACAAAAGCTGCTCTTCGCCGCCGGAAAGCGTATCGGTCGGACGGTGAAACCAATCGGAAATGCCAAAATATGACGCCGTTTCCGCCACCTTTGCACGAATTTTTTCGGTCGGCTCGCCAAGGCTTTCAAGACCAAAGGCAAGCTCATGCCACACGCGGTCGGTCACGATCTGGTCTGTCGGACTTTGACCGATAAAACCGAGCTTCGACGCTTCGTCACGCGCCGAAAGAGACGACAGCTCTGCATTTTCAAAATAAATACTTCCCGAACACGTGCCGTGCGGCGCGACAGACGGCTTGAACTGCCGCAAGAGCGTGGATTTTCCGCTTCCGCTTTTGCCGCAAAGCGTGACGAATTCGCCGCGATCGACCGAAAAGGAGATCTCTTCAAGCGCGGCGCGGGACTGGTTCGGATAAGTAAAGGTCAGATCTTCGGCGCGTAGTATTTCCACCGCAATCTCTCCGTTTCTTCATAAATGAAAGGCAAAAAGCAAAAAGCTCCATAGAGGATAAAAATGACGACATGCCAAAATGTCAGCGGCGTTCCCTTCACGCTCGGATAAAACCGGAAGGCAAGCATTTTTCGTTCTGCAACGACCACGGCCGCCGGAATAAGCGTAAAAGCAAGCACAAAATAATCGCGCACGCCAAAACGGTATACCGAAAACGATGTTCGGCAAGGCAAGCCATAGCCGCGTGCTTTCATGCTGAAAGCTGTGTCAATGGCGTTTTCAAAGGTTTTGGTCACTAAAATTCCGAGAACGCGAAGAGACAGGCCAATCTTCGAAAGCAAACCGGCACGCATAAGGCTTAACCGGCTCTGCGTTTCATACAGCTCTTTTGCCTGCTTGGAAAATCGCGGTACAAAGCGAAACGACATGGAAAGCACTAAGGAAAGCGACGGAAGCACGCGTCCGCAAACGCAGATCCACTTTTCTTCGGTCATGGTTTTGCTGATACAGCTGCCGATACAGAGCATGGCCACAAGGATCCCGGCTGCATCAAGACCGTAATATACCGATTCCAACGTTAAGGGATTACCGCTCGGAAAATAGGCAAGAACGGTAATACCGGCATGGCTGAACAATGGATTGGCAAGGGAGGCAAGCACATAGAGCGGCAGCACAGCATGGGTCAAAAACCGAACGCCGTGCGCTCGATCGATCAAGACCAAATATGCAGCACTGCCCAAAAACGAAAGCAAAACGCAGACCGGATGGTTAAAGGTCACAGCAAGAACCGCAAAAGCTGCAAAATAGACAAAGCACACCGTCGGGTGCAGTCTTGCAAACTCACTCATCGCCCTTTTGCTCCTCCATAGCAGTTTCCGACGCACCGATATCCTTGCCGAGGTCGCAGGTATACAGCCATTCGACCACGTCCCCGTCCGACAGAGCATACGCCGAACAGCCCTTATTCGGGAAAACGCCGTTGACGCGGTACATCCAGCCGGAAAGCTCGCCGGCATCAAATTCGTACAAGTTGCCGATTCCTTCAACATAGGCGGTCTTATATGCCGTGAAAGACGCAAATTCCATGTGAATGCCGTTTTTTCGCATTTCACGCGCGAGCAGGTTAAACACCGTTTCGCCGGGATAGAACACAACCTCGGCCGCCGCAAACAGTACGCCGTCGGGCGGAACAAGTTCGGCTTTTTCGGGATCGAGCGAAGCGTTTCCGACAAGGCTTGCGCAGCTCACGCTTAAGACTGCATGCAGTTCCTCTTCCGGCACATCCGGCACTACGCCCGCGGCGGAAGAAGGTTCTTCCGGCACATCCGTATTTTGGTTCGCCGCGGATTCCGCGCCGGATACGCCGGAATTATCGTGCGCCGCCGACGGCTCTGATGTACTTCCATGTGCTGAACCGGATTCTTCGGCCTCCACGTTTTTAAGCTGCTCGGAAAACTCTGCGGCAGACGGCTCTTTTGACTTCGATTTTGACCGTTCCTCTGAAACCGGCAGCGTTTCCGGCTTCAAGGCCTGAACGGTGTCGGGACTTTCGACCGATACGGTGGGATTCGGCTCTTTCGCCGCCCCTTCGTTTCCCGTTCCGACGCTCAAACGTTCCCAAGCAAACATCCCGGCAAACAGCGCAATAAGGACGAGCGCCGCCGCAAGGTAAATTCCATATTTTCTGTTTTTCATGTTGTTTCTCCGCTTTTATAATAAATCAGCCAGATTCAAAAGTCCGAATAACCCGTCGGCAAGCTCTGCACGCGTTTCCGGTTCCTGCGGAACAAGAGCAGCCGTCTGTATGTCCAAAATGCCGTTCGATAGGCAAAACGCCATGGCATTTTTTGCATACTCACTCACCTGGCGGTAGTCCGTAAATACGGATAAAGCGTCGCGCACGCCGCTTTCCGAAAGAGAAGTATCAAGGCCGCAAAGTCCGGCGGCACGCGCTATCATGACCGTCGCCTGTTCACGCGTAATGCTGCCGTTCGGCGCAAATTCCGTTTCCGATACACCGTTGACAAGGCCGAACGCATAAGCTGCCCGGACATACGGCGCAAACCAATCCGCGTCCGTCACATCGGTAAAGACAGAGCTTTGCGTGCCTGTCAATTGTAATCCTAACGCCCGGACCGCCATTGCACAGAATTCCGCGCGCGTAACGCCGCTTTCCGGGTCAAATAGAAGCTCACTTTTTCCGTTTATCACGCCGCGCGCCGCAAGCGCTTCAATGTGCCGGCGGCTCGGATGACTTGCAATGTCTGCAAAGGTTCTGCCGGGATATTTTATGGCGTTCGGCATAACTGCGGCATTTTTTCCAGGCAATCCCACTGCCGCTTTTCCGACACCGCTCACGGCGTTTTTGTTTTCCGACGCATCGGAAAGCTGAAAAAGCGCATTCTTTCCCTCTCGTCTGCGCCAAACAGCCGCAAGCGCATAAAAGCCCTGCTCGGTCGCCATGGCGTTCGCAACCGTTTCGTCTGATGTATGCCGGAAGCCGCCGTCCGACGAGCGGAACGCAAGCAATGCGTCAAGCGCAGTCCTGCCGTTTTTGACAAATCGGCTGTCGGTTTCGGAAATACCGTAAGTGCAGAGCGCGGTGAGCACCTGCGCCGTGCTTTCGGCGTTGGATATCCCGTTTGACGAGTAACTGCCGTCGGCATTCTGACACGAAGAAAGATAGGCAAAGGCATTATCGACCGCCGTCTGCACGTTTTTATGCGTGCTTCGGTACGGTGCAAGCGCGTTTAACGCCATAGCCGTCATGTCCGCGTCGGACGGACCGGAGGTAATTGCAAAACCGCCGTCAGCTTGAACAGCGTTTAAGATCTCAGAAAGGTATATTTCCCGTGCGCCGTTGTCGCCATAAGCGCCGCTGTCAAGTGCAAGCAACGCCCAAACCGCGCCGGCTGTCCCCTGAAACAGGACTTTTTTGGTATCCGTTAACGGCGAAATCACGTCGAATCCGGCAAAATCCATTGGATTTTCGCCGAGCGCGGTCAAGGTAAGCGCAACACGCGCATATTCCGTATATTTTCGTGTGTGCAGGATTCCGCCGGTCGCACGAAGTTTGGCACGCAAGGCACTTCGGTAGCTATCGAAATAATCTGCGCTGCCAAGACCGGCACGCGAAATTCCGAACACCGCCCATTCGCCGCCGACAGAGCTTACCTGCGGCTGCGGCACGGTTTGAAAAAGATAGCCGGAAACCGTACCGATTTCCTTATCCAGTGCGTCATCGCTAACTTGTGCCAACGTGCTTTGCGAAAACAGAACCGAAAATAAGGCAAAAAGCACAAGCACGCCACAAAACGTGTTTTTCTTGGATCTACTCAAAAAATGCATATATACCTCTTATTCCAACGGCGCACATGAGCCGCGCGCCACAAATTCCGACGGCATGACAATCTTCTGACGGGAGCTGTAATACTGGTTTTCCGCCTTTTTTAACAAAATCTCCACCGCCGTGCGGCAGGCGTCGTCGGTATGCGTATGAATGCTGCTTAACGGTACGTCTAAATACGGCACAATTGAAATGTCGTCCATACCAACGACCGAGCAATCGCGCGGCACCTGTTTTCCGGCGCGGCGAAGGCTCTTGATAAGCCCGATGGCAATATAGTCATACGCCGCCACCACGGCCCGCGGTGCGATTCCATCTGCAAGCCACTTATCCATGATCTCCTCGCCGGCCTCTTCAAACCGCTTTGGACTGACCGCTATCAGCCGTTCCTCTATCACAAGGCCGGCCTTTCGCATCGCGTCCTTGAAGTTCTTTAATTTCGCCATGGTCAGCTTTTCGCCGGCAAAGGCAATCTGCTTGTGACCGAGCGATTTTAAGTATTCGATTGCCTGTTCAATGGCGCACGGCATATCCGACAGGATAAAATCAATATTCTTACTTTTCATGGCCGTGTTTGTCGGCAAGATTGCAACCGCCGGAACACGAAACGAATTATCGAGCGCGACCGATTGATTGATGGTGAGTATCCCGTCTGCCTTGCAGTACGAGGCATAATAGGAAAACAGTGCCTCCTCACGCTCGACGGAAAAATCAGTGGTCGAAACCGACATAATGCCGCCGCGAAGGGTGATCTCACGGTTTAACAGAGTCACGGTTGCCGAATAGTATTCGCTGTTTAACTCAGGACATATCACGGCAATGACTTTTTTATCAAAGCGATTCTTATTATATTTATCGAAGCAGCCATGCTCCTTGGCTAACGCAAAAATGCGTTCTTTGGTGTCCTCGCTGATCTCCTTACTGCCGGAAAAAGCCTTGGAGACCGTTCCGACCGACACTTCGGCAAGCTTGGCAAGCGTTTCAAGATTCATTTCTGTCACCTCTTGTTTGGCAAAGCAAAACTAAACAAGTATATCGTATCACATTTTGCACATAAAAACAAGAGGTGACAGGCAATTTACGAAAAAATTTCGTTGAAAAAACGGCCGATTACGAAAAATTTTCGTTGTTATACCGATTGACGAAACCGCCTGTGCGGCGTATAATAGAACAGAAAAAAACATAGTGGAGTATTTGTCTTATGGTAAATGAAAAAACAGCGGCGGCAATTTATGACACGTCTGCCTACAAACGCTCGCGATTTGCCTATTTGTGCGAATGCGGATTTGAATATTTTGTCACCTTGCTCGTGACAGACTCATTCCTTGCATATTTGCTGCAAAAGTTAGGCATGAGCGAATCGCTTATCGGCGTGGTTTCGTCGTTGATATCGTTAGCCTTTCTGTTTGAACTGTTTACTGTGCTCGTCGTCAGCAAAGTCAAAAACATAAAAAGATTTGTTACCGTATTTCATACGGCAAGCAATCTTCTGTTTCTGTCGCTTTTCTTGATACCGTTTTTGCCTATGTCTGCGTCGGTACGCGTGCCGGTATCCATTCTATGCATTCTTGCCGCCTATTTCGGTAACTATTTTGTCACCTCTATGATCTACAACTGGGGCAACTCCTTTGTTGCACCGGGAAAGCGCGCCGAATTTTCGTCGGTCAAGGAAATGGTCTCCTTACTCGGCGGTTTTGTCTTAAGCATCGCATTCGGCTTCATCTCCGGCTGCTACCAGAAAGCGGATAATTCCGACGGATGGTTCCTTTTTTCGGCCATGGCGATCTTGATATTTGCTATCTGCGATTTTATCTGCCTACTGCTGATACAGCCGCCGGCAAACGCCGTCACACAAACAAAAGCGCCGCAAAGTGGTCTCAAAGACGCTTTCCACCATACCCTCGGAAACAAGAGCTTTGTCCATGTGGTACTATTGTGCTGCATGTGGAAATTTGCCATGTTTTTTACGATCGGCTTCATGGGAATGTATAAAAATCTGCTGTTCGGTCTTGTGTATGCACAGATCATCAACAATGTCGGCGTGCTCGCAAGATTTGCCTTTTCCAAGCCGCTCGGACGCTTTTCGGACAAATATTCCTATGCCAAGGGAATCTCGCTCGGTATCGTTTTCGCCGCCATTGCTTTCGGGATCAATATTTTCTCCGCGCCGGGCGCGGTAACCAAGTGGTTTGTGGTAATTTATGTCGCCTTTTACAGTCTCTGTCAGGCCGCAACCAATCAGAACCTCTTGAACATCTCTTACAATTACGTGCCAAAGGAGTACTTTGTGCAGGCAAGCGCCATTAAAAACAGCCTTTCGGGACTCGTCGGCTTCAGTGCGTCTTTACTGGCCGGCCGGCTTATGACAACGATACAGAACAACGGAAATACGTTCTTCGGAATTCCGGTATACGGCCAACAGGTATTATCGGCATGTTCCTTTATTCTGGTGCTCTTCTGTCTTGGCTTTAACGTGCTTGTCATTCAGAAGCAAAAGACGATCGGGCGGTAGGCCGATAAAATATAAACGAAAAAACGGGAACTGTAACCTTTTACAGTTCCCGTTTTCATTTATTTTAATTAAAGACTACGCATAAAGCAGAGGGCACTTCAAACTCCGTACCGGTATAGGTTAACGATCCGTCCTCGTTTCGGTCAAATAAAGTGATATTGCCGCCCTCATTGGCACAGATAAGCGACTTTCCGTCCGGCGAAATGGCAAAATCCCTCGGCCGCTTGCCGTGAACCGGCGTATTGTCGAGATAAGTAAGCTTCGCACCGTCCACGGCAAAGCGCGTGATCGAATCGTGCCCACGCGTCGAAACATATAACTGATTGCCGCAAAGGCGGATAGCCGCCGCTGTCGTAAGGCCGTCATACCCGAACGGCAGCATGGCATACGAATCAAGCCGCGTCAGAACGCCATCGGCATACGCATACACCGTCACGGTATTGTCAAGCTCATTCACACAATATGCATACGCACCGTCCTCCGAAAAGACAAGGTGGCGCGGTCCGGAGCCGGGAACGGCTTTTACGGCGGAAATCTCGCAAAGATTTTTGTCATATGCGTGAATCGTATCCGTGCCGAGGTCACAGACCGTTATAAATTTTCCATCCGACGTAAAGGCGATCTGATGCGTATGCTCCTTATCCTGCCGCGGCTTGGAGGGACCGTCGCCGTCATGATAAACGCAGCGTGTGACGCCGGACGCAAGGTTTATTTTTGTGATGCTGCCGGTCAGGTAATTGGCCGTATATGCGTTTTCCTCATCATCCACTTCTACATGGCAGGAGGCTTTCCCGAAAGTCGGATAAATGGGCGTGCGGTTTGTCAGGTGATCCTCGTGAATATCATACCGCACCAAACCGCCTTCACGGCTGCCGAACGGTTCGTTTAGCAGCGCATACAGCTTGCCGCGCTTGATCTTTAAGTACATTAAGCCCTCATCGGGATATTTTTCTTCGAATTTCAGTTTGCCGTCGGTCAGGGTGTAACGGTAAATACCGCTTCCCTTTTCCGGCCCTCCGGCGTACACCGTAAAACGGCGGCGCTTGTGGGAAATAAGCCACGCATAGATGTTATCCTCCCAAAAGGCTTGATTCCAACTATCGTGTGCAGTGTCCTTACACAGGATAAACTCAAGATCTTTATTTCCCGGTGCAAGCGATTTCAGTTTTTCGTACATTTCAACGCCGCGCTCCGGCAAGACCACATCGTCCCTATCGCCATGATAAATGCGGATAGGAAGGTCTGCGACCGCGCCGCCTCTCCATGCCATACCGCCGCCGCAGACAACGCACGCAGCTGAGAAAAAGTTCGGATACGAACACAGCATTTCCCACACGCCGAAGCCGCCCATACTGGCACCGGTTATCGAGACGCGAAGCATATCCACCGGATAGGTCTCGCAGACAAGATCGATAACTTCTTTTAAGCAACGGATCTGGGAGCTCCAAACCTCAAAGCGTGTATGCGGATAGAGCAAGATCGCGTCGGGTGCGAATTTTTTATAGCCGAGGTACGACAGATTGGAAAGGATCGCTTTCGGGTCGTTTTCGAGAGTCCCTGCGCCATGAAGTGAGACGATGAGAGGATATTTTTTCTTTGGGTCATAGGTTTCCGGTGTAACGACGTAGTAGCACAAATCGGTTTCACCGCGTGTATATCGGTACAGCTTTTCCATAGCAAACGAACCTTTCTGTAGGAAGTTATCTTCATTATAGCGCAAACCGAGTGAAAAAGCAACAACTTTTTCACTCGGTTTTTATACTTTTTCACCGGGTATAAGGACATTTCGCACGGCGGAAAAGGATTTAATTTGCTTTGTGCGAAACCGCCGTTGCGGTGAGCTGATTCAAGGTTTGCAAAACCTCGAATCTCCATAGCACGCGCAGCGTGCCGCCCCGACAGGGGCAAACTTTCTGCTTGTCAGGAAGTTCCCGAAAGGGAAACGGATTGTTACTTTTTGCGGCATGCAAAAAGTAACACAAAAAGCACGCGGGGTTCCACCCTGCGACCCCGGTTCAAAACTCTATGGAAAAATATTTTTCGTGACATTTCCAGCATTCGTCTCTACACCGGTATGTGGTGCGACCCGCTTTTTCGGATGTTTTGAACCGGTGCGAAAGGGTTGCTGTAGTGCAGACGCAAGACTGATGTTTTTCGAAAATAGGATGTTGTACAGCAAGCTCACACGGCGAAATGTATTCAAAAAGGGCAGCTGCTCGTTATCTTTGTTGCGGTGGGAATTTGTTTTTGCAGTATGCTGATTAAATGTTTAGAGGTAAGTCAAGGTTTTTAGCATTTACCCAAAGCTGTAGTGCGCTAATTGAAAGTTTTGATTTAAAGCAAAGCTTTCAATTCTTCTCCAAATTTCGTTCTATCTAAAAAGGTATCCCATTTCCACAACCCCATAGCTTCCCCTTAGATGTCCGTCATAACCTACTGTCATCAAAAGAATTCGCTTCGAGTTTGTACAAAGCCGCATATCCGTTTGTGCAAGGCTTGGAGTTCGCAGCGGTTCAAATCATTGCCGTCGATACTGTGCAAAATAGCG
>ERZ773136.1884-NODE-1884-length-18930-cov-21.015046_pt1 | contig 18930 bp, 15 predicted proteins | sample MGYA00580855_ERZ773136 | MGnify/ENA primary metagenome ERZ773136 (study PRJEB29015, sample SAMEA2737860) | human gut metagenome | biome: human gut; feature: human-associated habitat; material: faeces | place: China | collected 2012 ... | reverse complement strand
AAACAGCCTTGACCGTATTTTCACATACAATCAAGGCTGTAATTTTTTTAAATTATTTTCTTATGTTCTGCTTTTTGTTGTCGTCAGAAGAATCTTTTGTAAATCGTGCAACTATAGCAATGGTTGTCAAAAATGAGATAAGAAGATAAATGAGAATTGAAAGTATGGCACCAAGGCTCATTGCAACACCTGCAATAGCAAGTATGGCCACAATGCCTGCCGCACAACAAAGTAAAGATACTATATTTTTTATGTTTCTCTCTCTGTCAAAAAGGCAAAAGAAAAATCCGATTACCGGTATAATAATTAAAATAGGAGTGTACATTACATAATTTAAAAATGCATCTCCGAGAGTACCGTCTGCAGTACCGCCGATAAATGACATAAGGTCAAGCACCGAGTAAGAGAAAAATTTGCCGTCTGTAGTTGCACCCTGAATATACGGCATAGAACATAACATAACTAATAATGCATAAAAAATACATTGTGCAATTCTAAATCTTTTTCTTGTTTTGTTTTCAGGAATTTTAAGCATTTATATCCTCCGAAATACGAGTATTCAAACACACAGTGCCGAACACCTCAATTTATTGTTGTAAAATTAATTATAACACATAATTTTCAGTTGCACAATAGACAATTTTGTGATATACTTAATACAGTTTTGTACAAAGTCCTGCAAAACAGAACTGAAAGGAGCCTATTTATGAGCTATATTAACGAATCAGTAATTTACAATATATATCCACTCGGCTGGTGCGGAGCACCAAAACAAAATGACGGTCAGCTTGTTTACCGACTCGACAAGATTTATGATTGGATTCCTCATTTAAAAAAAATGAGCATTAACTGCATTGTTTTTAATCCGCTTTTTGAAAGCAGTTTTCACGGATACGATACAATCGACTACAAAAAGGTTGACTGTCGTTTGGGTGATAATGAATCCTTTAAAAAAATTTGTAAAACATTGCACGAAAACGGCATCAAAATCATTCTTGACGGTGTATTTAACCATGTTGGCAGAGATTTCTTTGCTTTTAAAGATGTACAGCAGAATTTACAAAATTCACAGTATTGCGGCTGGTTCCAAAATCTCGGATTTTGGGGTTCAAGTCCAAAAGGAGATCCGTTCACATATGAGGGTTGGGCAGGTCACTATGACCTTGTTAAACTCAATTTGCAGAATCAGGATGTAGTAAACTACCTTCTCGGTGCGGCTGAATTTTGGATTGACGAATTTGACATTGACGGACTTCGTCTTGACGCTGCCGATGTAATTGACATAGAATTTTTCAAAAAATTAAGAAATACCTGCAAATCTAAAAAGCCTGATTTTTGGCTTTACGGTGAACTTACACACGGCGACTACAATCATTGGGCAAACAGTGAAACCCTTGATTCCGCAACAAACTACGAGTGTTACAAGGGTATTTATTCAAGCCACAACGACCATAATTATTTTGAAATTGCACATTCGCTTAACCGTCAGTTTGCAAACGGCGGTATTTACAGAAACATTTACACCTACAACTTTGTAGATAACCACGATGTAAACAGAATTGCAAGCTCATTAAAGGACAAAAATCACCTTAATAATGTTTATACCCTTATGTACACAATGCCGGGTGTACCGTCAATTTACTATGGCAGTGAATACGGCATTGAGGGTATGAGAACAAACCACAGCGATTACGAACTTCGTCCTTGTCTTGACCTTGACAGTATTCCGAATCCAAACTATCAGCTATTTGACCATATTGTAAAACTCGGCAAAATCAGACTTGCACTTGAGGCTTTGAAGTACGGCGACTTTGCAAATGTAAAAATTATGAACGAAAAGCTCGTTTATAAAAGATGGACAAATAATCAGACTGTATTTGTTGCATTCAACCTTACAGACCATGATGAATGGATAGATTTTGACACAGGCTGCAACGCAAAACTTACAGATGTTTTAAACGATAACGAGGTTATTGATGTAAACGGTTACTACAATCTTTATATGAAACCGTATTCTGCAAGAATTTTGGTTGTAAACGACGGCAGCTTTAAAGTTGATTTTTCTGATAATTCTACAGAAGAAATTACAAAACCTGTCGAAAATACAGAATCAACAGATGCACAGGTTGAGGAACAGCATTTTTACACAGAAGTAAAGCCGGGTAAATACAGACATTTCAAGGGAAATGAATATGAAGTTATCGGTACTGCTCTGCACAGCGAAACAGGAGAAAAACTCGTAGTTTACAAAGCGCTTTACAATGACGGCGGACTTTGGGTAAGACCTTACGATATGTTCAAAGAAATCATTGAAAAAGACGGCAAAAAAATTCAGAGATTCACTCCGATTGATTAATACTTTATAAAAACTAAGCCGACCAACAAGCTTATAATTGCTTATTGGTCGGCTTTAAAATTGACTTTTTTGCATATTATAGAATTATTTTTCCTGTAAATACTTTTCTATCAATTTCGGTTGTATCAACGGATATGTCCAGTTCTCAGGCAACTCATCCATAAGCACAACTTTCTCCATTTCGCTATGTAATTCTTTCGCAAACTCTGTTATCTCTGCAAAGCAAAGCTGTCCAAATGTTTCTTCACCGGTATCATTTACTCTAGTCTTACCTGTCACCGAATATACACATATTGGTTTTATCTCAAATTTGATAGCTCCAGTCTCTTCCTGCAACTCCCTTTTTGCTGTTTCAAAAATATTCTCGCCTGCTTCTCGATGCCCTCCCGGCACTTCATAGGTATCTCTTTCTTTATGCTTACAAAACACCCACTTGCCGTTGCTCTGTGAGATTATTACTGCAAACTTCAGTAATGAATCGTCTACTGTATCATAAAATTTAACTTCTAACATATTTCTTCTCCATCAACACCTATAATCTCATCTTCTAAATTTGCTTTGAAACAAAATGTACAATTTCTTTCTTCTGTTCAAGAATATAAGGTATCAGCTCCTGCGGATATACCTTCACGCTATTCTTTAAATCCTCAAGTGGAACCCAGCAGAAATCTAAATCAATTCTTTTATCATCCAAACCATCATACCCATGAAATACTCCATCTAAAGGAATATCATCATTAACAAGATGTACATTATAATATAAACATATCTGATGACATGGTCTTTTCCCCCATGGAAAATATATTTCACCAATCGCCAGCAGATTATCTACCTCTATCTTAGTGTGAAGTTCTTCTTCAAATTCCCGCTTCAAAGTTTCTATACTTGTTTCCATTGCTGCTACATGTCCACCTATAATGGAATAATCATCATTCTTAGGACGCTGTAATAGAATTTTTCGATTGCGTATCAATATTCCACCAACTCTGTATGAAAATACAAAATCATCATTCTTAAATAAAATATCCACTTCAAACTCCTTTGCATTTATTTAAACTATTTCAACTCTTCTATCCATTTGCCATTTTCTTCAAAAAAGAAATATTCACTAATATCGTCATTTAAAAATACTTCCAACATCTTATCCATTCCATAAGCAAGTTTTCTCTGCTTCATTTCATCTAATGTCAGCCAGAATACATCCCCTTCTTCAGATGAAGTAACTATTCCTTCAAACTTATCTGTCTTATACAATAACACTATATATCTTGTTTCCTCATCCTTCATCCAGTCTTTTATCCCACAAAGTTTTGGTTCTGAAATTTTCAATCCAGTTTCTTCCCACACTTCGCGTATCACAGCATCTGTAAATGATTCTCCTCTTTCCACATGTCCTCCCGGAAATGTTATTCCAGAGTAATCATCATCCCTCTTATCTTGGACAAGTACCCTGTTTTCACTAAACACCATACACATATTCGTCATTATCACTTTTTCTGTTCTTGCCATTTGTAATACCCTTATCCTTCATTTGCTGAATCCATATATATCATTTCAACAATACTATCTGCATCAATATCAGCTGTAATTATTTTTTCATTAAAAACTGATGAAAAATCCTTTTCTCTCCACCATCTACGCATATCTTCTTCACCAAATTCCTGTTTTTTATCTCGTGTATTATGCCGCCTGACCATCTCTTCAAATGGTATATCAAAATAGTACGCATATATATCCATTCCATACAATTCATTTGCCGTTTTGAACAAAGGCCTATACCACTCATCATACATGATGCCCTCTAAAATAACCACATCACAATGCTCATACCCATATTTCAAAAGTTCTATCATAAGTGGTAATGCCTTAGTATCAACGCCATCTTTAACCCACAAGATATTTCTCCTAATCTCATCTTGTGAAATCATCATTGTATTGTATCCAAATTTCTTTTGCAACGCTCTAGCTACTGTTGTTTTTCCACTTCCAGAGTTACCTCTTAATATAATTATCTTTTTCATAATTTCTCCTTAATCTTGCTATTACTCTCCCCACAAATAGAGCCAAACCAGAGCCATTTGATAAAGCAAATGCCGGAAGCCCGCATAAATACAGGCTTTCGGCATTTTTGTCCGTTATTCAAACTCAATCGTTCCAGGTGGTTTACTAGTCAGATCATAGAATACTCTGTTGACCCCACGCACCTCATTTATAATTCTGCTCATGACTGTCTGGAGAACCTCGAATGGAATCTCTGCGCTCTCTGCTGTCATGAAATCAATTGTGTTGACTGCACGAAGTGCAACAGCATAATCGTAAGTTCTTTCGTCACCCATAACACCAACGGAACGCATGTTAGTGAGGGCTGCGAAATACTGGTTTGGCATCCATGCTGGAGCCTTACCGTTAGCTTTCTTGTACTCAGCTACGGCCTTGTCAACCTCTGAACGGTAGATAAAGTCAGCATCCTGAACGATACGAACCTTATCAGCTGTTACCTCGCCGATAATTCTGATTCCAAGTCCCGGACCTGGGAATGGCTGACGGAATACAAGATGTTCTGGTATTCCAAGCTCAAGACCAGCCTTACGAACCTCATCCTTGAAAAGGTTGCGGAGTGGCTCAATGATTTCCTTGAAGTCAACGAAATCAGGAAGTCCTCCTACATTGTGGTGAGACTTGATTACGGCTGATTCACCGCCAAGTCCGCTCTCTACAACGTCTGGATATATAGTTCCCTGTGCAAGGAAGTCAACTGCACCAATCTTCTTGGCTTCTTCCTCAAATACACGGATAAACTCTTCCCCAATAATCTTTCTCTTAGCTTCTGGCTCAGTAACGCCTGCAAGCTTAGAGTAATATCTTTCCTGTGCATTAACTCTTATAAAGTTAAGGTCGAACTGTCCTTCTGGTCCAAATACACTCTCAACTTCATCACCTTCATCTTTACGAAGAAGACCGTGGTCTACGAATACGCATGTAAGCTGCTTTCCAATAGCTCTTGAAAGAAGTCCGGCTGCTACAGATGAATCAACACCACCTGAAAGAGCAAGTAAAACCTTTCCACTGCCAACCTTCTCGCGGATTTCCTTAATTGTATTCTCAACAAATGCATCCATCTTCCATGTTCCGGCACATCCGCATACTCCACGAACAAAGTTATGAAGCATCTTGGTTCCTTCCTGAGTATGAAGAACCTCTGGGTGGAACTGGATTGCATAAAGATTCTTCTCTGTACACTCTGCTGCTGCAACTGGGCAGTCTGCTGTGTGGGCAACAATCTTGAATCCTGGTGCAATCTGTGAGATGTAATCAAAATGGCTCATCCACACAATAGTTTTCTCTGAGACATCTGAGAATAAAGCACTGCTCTTATCTACAAATGTTTCTGTCTTTCCATACTCTCTTACTGGTGCCTTCTCAACCTTGCCGCCAAGCACATGCTGCATAAGCTGTGCGCCATAGCAAAGACCAAGTACAGGTACACCAAGTTCGAAAAGTTCTTTAGTACATGTTGGCGCGCCATCTTCATAACAGCTGTTAGGACCACCTGTAAGGATAATTCCCTTAGGGTTCATGGCCTTAATCTGCGCCAGGTCTGTCTTGTAAGAATAAATCTCACAATATACATTACATTCACGGACACGGCGCGCAACCAACTGGTTGTACTGACCGCCGAAGTCAATGACAATAACTTTCTCCTGATCCATGATCAATCTCCAATCTTGTGTATTTATATATACATTATAGTTAAACTTGCCCCTTATGACAAGCCTTAATTCTTCCCAATTCTTATCTTGATAATTCTCTTCCAGACAATCCTTATCTATGCATATTTCTCCCCAATTCTCTTCTTCACATAAGAATCCATCTTGTCTCTGACCATCGCCATCTTTCTGTTGGTTTCCTCATTATCAGAATGAAAATGCATAAGCTTTGCAAGATAGCCCTGCTCCACAGTAATCCTCACACTCTCATCATACACAAGCTCATAAGCAAGTGATACATGACCAATAACTGTATCAGCCGGCGTGCGTCTTATTGCCTTGAGTATACAGTGTTCCTCGTCAAATGCTTTTAACACCTCATCTGTAATATCGCTCTTCATCAGTTCTTCTGTCGTGGTGTTATATATTTCTTCAAGCGGAGTATCAATATTAACCTTAAATATATCAACCTTATCAGCGTCACGAAGCACATTGCAGAATGCCTGCTCACGGCTATTAAGTCCCTGCGGAATTCTGTACATATTGTGACACCTTATTGCCAGTTCAAGCATTTCCATGTCCGATTTATTCAATCTGTCATACAGAAATACTCCATCAGAATCATATCGGTCCTCTAAAGCTCCCAGCTTATAGCCTGTACATTTGACCATACCTTTAAGAAAAGTACTGATAAAACCGTCTTTAAACAACAGGTCTGCGCCAAATTTTGCATGGTCAACAGAGTCCGCATCTGAAAATGTGTTATAACGCTTTATCTGTTCAAATCTTCCAACATCATGAAGCATTCCTGATAACCATGCCAGCTCAACATCATATGCACACATGCCTGCTGCCTTTGCAATTCTTTCACACAAAGCTGCAACTCTGTAAGTGTGGTCAATTTTTAATTTAATCTTAGGGTCATCTGCATTATAAGCTGCTGTGTATTCCGCAAATGCTTTCTTAACATGCACTCTGTCAACATACACACGGTTTATCTTGGCATTTTCATAATAGCCTTCAATATCAACGACTTTTCCCTCGTTCCATGTGTCTATAATATCAGGCACATCAGATAAAGAATGACACACAACTGAAGTCAGGCTTCGGATATCATTGTTAATCTCAATAGTGTCAGGTATATGAATTACCTTCATGCCTGCTGCATGTCCTGCTTTAATGCCATTAATGCTGTCCTCAATGACTACACATTCTGATGGTTTACAGCCGATAAAACCTGCTGCCCTTAAGAATATGTCTGGCTCAGGCTTTCCATGCTCAACCTCATCTCCATATACAACACCAGAAAGATAATCCCACGCCCCTATTCTGTGAAGACTCTTTTCTGCACTTGATTTCTGTGTTGAAGTTGCAACAGCACATTTGAGTCCATTATCCTTAATATAATCAAGCAGCATATGAAGCCCCGGCTTAACCGGAACTTCCTCTGTCTCCCTGATTTTGTAAACATGGTCTGTGCGCATTGTCCGCATTTCCCAGTAATCCTGCTCTCCATGATAATAATCATCAAAAAAGCTCTGACTAAGCTTTGCCGGTGCACCTTTAAAACTGTCGATAAGCCATAATGGCATCTCTACATTTTTCTGGGAAGCTGCCCACAGCCAGCCAAGATTAGACTGATTTTCCGTATCAATCATAACTCCGTCCATATCAAAGATAATCCCTTTTATCATAACTGCCTCCATTCAACTCCCCAAAATATTAAACCGACATACCTTGCATACACTTCCCTGATATCCGTTCCTTCATTTCCTGTTCTTACTTCTCTTCCAGATACTTCTTAACATACTGTCCGGTATAAGACTTCTTAACCTTAACAATCTCCTCAGGTGTTCCCTTGGCAATAACAGTTCCGCCGCGGTCGCCGCCTTCCGGTCCCATATCTATAATATAATCTGCTGTCTTAATAACATCAAGATTGTGTTCAATAACAACTACAGTGTTGCCGCCCTCTGCAAGCCTGTGAAGAATATTGACAAGCTTGTGGACATCAGCAAAATGCAGTCCGGTTGTAGGCTCATCAAGAATATATATAGTCTTTCCTGTGCTTCTTCTTGAAAGCTCTGTTGCAAGCTTGATTCTCTGTGCCTCACCACCTGAAAGCTCAGTTGATGGCTGTCCAAGCTTGACGTAAGACAAACCAACCTCGTTGAGAGTCTCAATCTTTCTTCTTATACTTGGCACATTTTCAAAGAAATCAACTGCATCCTCAATAGTCATGTCAAGAACATCATATATGCTCTTATCCTTGTATTTTACTTCAAGAGTTTCTCTGTTGTAACGCTTACCCTCGCAGACTTCACAAGGTACATACACATCCGGCAGGAAATGCATCTCTATCTTGATAATACCGTCGCCTGAACATGCCTCACATCTTCCACCTTTAACATTAAAGCTGAATCTGCCCTTCGTATATCCTCGCTCCTTCGCGTCCTTAGTCGTTGCAAACAGGTCTCTTATCATGTCAAATACACCTGTATAGGTTGCCGGATTAGACCTTGGTGTTCGTCCAATTGGTGACTGGTCAATATTAATGACCTTATCAAGCTGCTCTATTCCGTCAATTCCATCATGGTCGCCTGCAATACATCTCGCCCTGTTAAGCGACTTTGCAAGGTGCTTGTAAAGAATCTCATTAACAAGTGAACTCTTGCCTGAGCCTGACACACCTGTTACGCATGTGACAACTCCAAGCGGAATATCTACATCAATATTCTTAAGATTATTCTCCCTTGCGCCTCTTACCTTAATCCAGCCAGCAGGCTTTCTACGCTCTGCCGGTACAGGTATCTTAATTCTTCCTGACAGATATGCGCCTGTAAGTGAGTCCTTGCACGCCATAATGTCCGCAGCAGTTCCTGTTGCGACAACTTCTCCACCATTTCTTCCTGCGCCTGGTCCGATATCCACAATATAATCGGCTGCAAACATAGTATCCTCATCATGTTCAACGACAATAACTGAGTTACCAAGATCTCGCAAATGTGTCAGAGTTCCAAGCAGCTTGTCATTATCCCTCTGGTGAAGGCCGATACTTGGCTCATCAAGAATATAAGCAACTCCTACAAGACCTGAACCAATCTGTGTTGCAAGCCTGATTCTCTGCGCTTCACCGCCTGACAGAGTTCCTGTGGCACGCGAAAGTGCCAGATAATCAAGACCTACATCTACAAGGAACTTAATTCTCGCCTTGATTTCCTTAAGAATCTCTGCACCAATAAACAGCTGTCTCTCTGAAAGCTTCATATTCTCAAGGAATTCCTGAAGCTTTATAATAGACATGTTAGTAATCTCATATATGTTCTTATCTGCAATAGTAACAGCAAGTGAAGACGGTTTAAGTCTCTGTCCGTGGCAGGCAGAACAAGGTCTTATTCTCATAAATTCCTCATACTGCTGCTTAGTATTATCAGAATATGTCTCTCTGTATCTTCTCTCCATATTCTTGATAAGACCTTCAAATGCGACATCATATACACCCTCACCGCGCTGGCCTTTATATTTAACCTTTACAGAATGCCCCTTAGTACCATTGATAATAATATCCTTAATATCATCAGGATAATCCTTGAATGGTGTCTTTAATGAAAATCCATATTCCTCTGCAAGTGCATCAAGAACCGCCCTGCTAAAGCTGCCCTCATCCTTAGATGACTGCCATCCCATTCCGACAATAGCGCCTTCATCAATGCTGAGACTCTCATCCGGTATAAGCAGCTCCGCATCAAACTTCATTGTATAACCAAGTCCGAAACAGTCCGGGCATGCGCCAAATGGATTGTTGAACGAAAAGCTTCTTGGCTCAACCTCATCAATACTTATACCACAGTCTGGGCAGGAAAAGCTCTGGCTGAAATTAAGTGTCTCACCATCAATAACATCTACTGTCATAAGACCTTCGGCAAGTTTAAGAGCTGTCTCAATAGAATCTGTAAGTCGTTTCTGGATTCCTTCTCTTACAGAAAGTCTGTCTACAACAATCTCAATATTATGTTTCTTATTCTTATCAAGCTTAATCTCATCTGTCAGCTCATACATGCTTCCATCAGCAATAACACGCACAAATCCGCTCTTCTTTGCCTGTTCAAATAGCTTTACATGCTCACCCTTTCGTCCACGGACAACAGGTGCAAGAACCTGAATCTTAGTTCTTTCAGGAAGCGCCATAATAACATCAACCATCTGGTCAACTGTCTGTTTGTTGATTTCTCGTCCGCATTTTGGACAATGCGGAATACCAATTCTTGCATAGAGAAGTCGGAAATAATCATATATTTCTGTAACAGTTCCTACTGTAGAACGCGGATTTCTGTTAGTTGACTTCTGGTCTATAGATATAGCCGGTGAAAGTCCTTCAATACTATCAACATCCGGCTTTTCCATCTGTCCCAAGAACTGTCTTGCATATGAGGACAGTGATTCCATATATCTTCTCTGACCTTCTGCATATATTGTATCAAATGCAAGACTCGACTTTCCCGAACCTGAAAGTCCTGTAAGCACAACAAGCTTGTCTCTTGGAATATCAACATCTATTCCTTTAAGATTATGCTCTCTTGCACCCTTTATCCTTATGCAGTTCTTGTAACTGCCTCTTTCTATCTCTTTCTTTAACTTACTATCAGCCATGTTTTTTTCCTTCATAAATATATTTATTAATCTCAATCATCTTGTCACGAAGCTGTGCAGCCTCCTCAAAGTTAAGCTCTGCTGCTGCCTTACGCATGTTCTTCTCAACCTGCGTCTTAACCTTCTCAAGCTCTTTGATGCTCATAGATTCATAATCAACCTTAAGCTTTCCGGAAGCATCACCAGGCTCGGCGGCCTTGCTTATGCTTATCAGATCTCTTACTGCCTTCTTGATTGTCTGTGGAGTAATTCCATGCTCATCATTATAATCCTGCTGAATCTTTCTTCTTCGTTCAGTCTCTGAAATAGCCTTTTCCATAGATTCAGTAATCTTGTCTGCATACATGATAACATGTCCCTCTGCATTTCTCGCAGCCCGGCCAATCGTCTGTATAAGCGATGTCTCTGTTCTTAAGAAGCCTTCCTTATCAGCATCAAGTATTGCAACAAGGCTGATTTCAGGAATATCAAGACCTTCTCGCAGCAGGTTGATTCCAACAAGAACATCAAAACCATCAAGACGCATATCTCTTATAATCTTCTGACGCTCAAGCGTATCAATATCTGCATGAAGATATTTAACCCTGATTCCTGCCTCTTTAAGATAATCAGTAAGGTCCTCCGCCATTCTCTTGGTAAGTGTAGTAACAAGCACCTTGTTCTTCTTGGCAGTTTCCTTGTTAATCTCAGATATAAGGTCATCAATCTGTCCTTCAATCGGCTTAACAGTTATCTCCGGGTCAAGAAGTCCGGTAGGTCTGATAACCTGCTCAGTTCTCATAAGCTCATGCTCTGCCTCGTATGTGCTTGGTGTTGCTGATACGAAAAGCATCTGTGAAATCTTGCTTTCAAACTCGCTGAAATTAAGCGGTCTGTTGTCCTTCGCAGATGGCAGTCTGAATCCATAATCTACAAGCGTAGTCTTTCTTGACTGGTCGCCGGCATACATGCCGCGAATCTGCGGAATAGTGATATGCGACTCATCCACAATAATAAGAAAATCATCTGGGAAATAATCCATCAGAGTATACGGAGGACACCCTGCCGGAAGTCCTGCCAGATGTCTTGAATAATTCTCTATTCCTGAACAAAAGCCTGTCTCCTGCATCATCTCTATATCAAAATTCGTTCTCTCTTCAATTCTCTGTGCCTCTAAAAGCTTATCCTCACTCTTGAAATACTTCACTCTCTCGGCAAGCTCTGCCTTGATGTTCTCAATCGCAGCGTCCATCTTCTCCTTCTCAACAACATAATGTGAGTTAGGGAATATCGCAATATGTTCAAGAATACCTTTAACCTCACCTGTAAGGGAATCTATCTCACTTATTCTGTCCACTTCATCACCAAAGAATTCAACTCTTATGGCGTCACCTGATGAAGAAGAAGGATACACTTCAACAACATCGCCTCTTACCCTGAAAGTTCCTCGCTTAAAATCCTGGTCGTTCCTTACATACTGGATATCAATAAGCTTTCTTATACAGTCATCCCTGTCCTTCTCCATTCCCGGACGAAGCGAAATAACCATGTTCTTATAATCAACCGGCGCACCTAATCCATATATACATGAAACCGAAGCAACGATAATAACATCATTTCTTTCAGAAAGTGCCGCTGTTGCCGAATGTCTTAATTTATCAATTTCATCATTAATAGATGAATCCTTCGCAATATAAGTGTCACTCTGAGGTACATAGGCCTCTGGCTGGTAATAATCATAATAGGAGACAAAGTACTCAACCGCATTCTCTGGAAAGAACTCCTTCATCTCCCCATACAACTGCGCTGCCAGTGTCTTATTATGGCTTATAATAAGTGTAGGTTTCTGAACATTCTGTATAATGTTCGCCATTGTAAATGTTTTACCAGAACCAGTTACACCAACTAGAGTCTCAAACTGATTGCCTTCCTCAAAGCCCTTTGTAAGTGCTTCAATAGCCTGCGGCTGGTCGCCCATCGGCTTAAAATCCGAATGTAATACAAATCTGTCCATAATCCCTCCTTGTTTTCCAGCATTTTTCTCATTATACAATATAACAGCCAAAAAGTACAGAACAAACATTCGATTTGTCCTGTACTTTATTCCATACTTCTATAATCTTTATTCTGCCGCGCTGACACTCATTTTTCCATTGAGATACTCTACTGCTGCCTTCAACTGCACATCTTCAGTCGCATCATCCGGAAGCTCCACAATACTGTCTGGTGTCACTCCCTTGCCGTGAATATCCTGTCCCTTAGGAGTAAAATATTTGGCAATTGTATACTTAACTGCACTTCCATCAGTAAGCGGACGGATTGTCTGCACAATACCCTTACCAAATGTCTGTGTTCCGATTATCTGTGCCTTATCATAATCCTGCATTGCACCGGCAAATATCTCAGATGCACTTGCACTATTGCCATTTACCAAAACTGCCATCGGAATATTAAGCTCATGATTATCAGAACCTGAATATTCCTGTCTCTTACCAGACTTAGTCTCTGTATACACGATAAGTCCGTTCGGAAGAATATAATCTAGCATATCAGCCACAGTCTTAAGAACTCCGCCAGGATTATTTCTTATATCAATTACAAGTCCTGTAATTCCCTGCTTCTGAAGGTCATCAACAGCCGATTTAAACTGCTCTGTTGTAACATCATCAAACTGCGAAATATAAATATAACCTATATTATTCTCAAGCACCTCTGATGAAACAGTCTTAATATCAATCTTGTCTCTTGTAACTGTGAAACTCAGCTTCTCGCCATTTCTCATAACAGTAAGGTTAACATCTGTACCCTTCTCGCCCTTAATAAGGGCAACTGCTACAGAAAGGTCCATTCCTGTAATATCCTCACCATTAACCTCTGTTACCTTATCTCCATTTCTGATACCAGCCTTATATGCCGGTGCATCCTCATATGCCTCTGATATAAGTATTGAACCGTCGTCAGCCTTCTGGCATACAGCACCAATTCCATAGAAAGAACCTGATGTTGACTCCATCATTGACTTATATTCTTCAGGCGTATAATAAACAGTATATTTATCACCATATGCAGCAAGATATGCCTTAAAAATGTTGTCTGCAGCCTTTTCATCATCTACATCATCAAAGTAGAATCCATCTCCAAGCAGCGAATCCAAAGCATTCAGCTTACCTTCAACCTTAGTTCCGATTCCTTCGTTATCACTTGTTCCAACATCCTGAACATATATACGTCCGTCCATTCCAATATGGATATTACCACTTCTTATAAGTCCAATGAATACGCATGACAACGCCAGTATCACAACCAGCAGTGTTGCCACAACACCAATAATAACGCCTTTGCCTAAAGCATGTTTTCTCTTTCGTTCCTGTGCGGCCCCTTCCGAAGAAAAAGGTCTGTTATTATCATATTCCATTGAGTCCTCCTGTTAAGTTGAATTATTTATTTAAAATATGGCATAGGATTAACATATGAACCATTGAGCATTACATCAAAATGCAGATGCGCGCCAAATGAATTACCCGTATTACCCATAACACCAAGCTTCTGTCCTTTCGTCACCTGGGCTCCTACAGATACATTTAAACTATCAAGATGCAGGTATCTCGTATACAGTCCATTACCATGATAAATCATCACATAATTACCCGCTGTTGAGTAATATTCGCTCTGTCTGTGTGCAATAACGACTTTACCGTCATAAGCTGCATATACAGGATCACCTGAAACTCCTGCCCTGACCGCTCCAATATCCACACCTTTATGCGGTGAAGTTCTGTCAGATGTATCTCCATATGGAGAAGTTATTCTTGTACTTGTTGTTGGCCATTTGAAAGTTCCGCCATCATATCTGTTAGACGGAGTAACTCCGCTTGCTTCCTCTGCCTTAATCTTGGCTGTTATAGAAGCAATCTCTGCATCGAGCTTCTTCTCGTCAGCTTCGAGCTGTTTCTTATAAGCCACCTGATCAGCCGTATTCTTACTCAAAGCATTAAGCTGGGCATTCTTCTCATTCTGGACAACCTCAAGTGCATCAACCTGTGCCTGAAGTGCCTCCTGACTGGCAGTCAGAGTCTCTTTATCTTCTTCAAGCTTTACTTTAGAAGATGATATCAGATTAATCGTTGACTGATATTCCTCAAGCATCTGTCTGTCATACTCTGATATCTTATTAATATACTCAAATTTATTAAGCATATCCGCCATACTCTGTGATGATAAAAGAACTTCAACATATGTATAATCATTATGCTCATACATAAACTGGATTCGCAGCTTCATAGCCTCATACTGGCTTTCCTTATCAGCCTCAGCCTGCTCAAGCTTTGCCTGTGTCTCCTCAATCTCAGCTTCAAGCTCTGCAATCTGGGTATTAATGTCATCTAATGACGCTGACAATTCTCCCATCTGGGCATCAAGACCCTGAATAAGAGATGTAAGATCTGAACTCTGTGCCTTAAGCTGTGCAATCTTATCCTCTGTTTCTTTCTTTTTATTCTGTATATCATTCTGCTGGTTCTGGGCATTCTTCAGATCCGATTTATTATCTCCAAATGTAATCTGTGCAAAACAATACGGTATAAGCAGCATTACAATCATGAGTGCCGCTGTTATTTTCTTTATTAAATTGTTCTGAAACAGTGCTTTCTCCATACAGCCACTCCTTTACCATAATTAAAATGTTTTCTAAAAACAAACAGGGACTTCTGCATCCGTTTGCAAAAGCCCCCAAATACTATCCGAAACTATACATCGGCATGCTTTCTTACAGCGAAGAAACTTCCTATAAGACCAATACCAATTCCAAGAATAACAGCTACTGGAATAAGTACCTCAAATACTTCTGATGCTGGCATAAATGCTAATATATTCTGTAAAACAGAGAATTTTCCAAGAACAAAATTAACAACTCCACCATAAATATATCTCAATATTGCTACCGGAATAATAGCACCTATAAGTCCTATAACGATACCTTCTACGAAGAATGGTGCATTAACAAATGCATCCGTAGCTCCTATATATTTCATGATTGATATCTCATCTTTTCGTACTGTAATACCAATGACGATTGTATTAGTAATAAGGAATATAGATACCGCAAGAAGAACAACGATTACTGCAACTGCAACATAACTTACAAGTCTTGCTGCACTGGCAAGTCCGCTTGCTGTAACCTCTGAACGGTTAACCTGTCTTATTCCATCCTTATTCTCAAGATACTTAACCAGTGTACCCTGATTACTTGCATCCTTAAGATACACTTCATAAGAAGCTGAATTTGCTAAAGGGTTATCATCCTGAAATCCATATGCAAGCTCTGGATAATCCTTGAAATAATCCCCCTTAAAATTTTCCCATGCCTGTTCTGCAGATACATACTCAACTCTTGATACTTCTTCTCTTTTGCTTATATCATCTCCAAGCTTCTTAATATCTGTCTCACTGAGATTTTCGTCAAAGAAAACTGTTACACAGACCTCTGTCTCAGCCTTCTTAATCATATACTGAAAATTAACCACTATAGAATAGAATACTCCAAAAAGGAATATACATGCCGTAATCGTTGCTATTGATGCCAGTGAGAACATCTTATTACGATGGATGTTCTTAAATCCATCTTTAATATGATATGCTAATGACCTAATCTTCATAGAAATAACCACCCTTTTCCTGATCGCTGATAATCTTTCCTTCACTCATAGTAATAGTTCTCTTCTTCATCTGCTGAACTATCTCCATATTATGGGTAACTACAAGTACTGTTGTTCCCTGCTTATTAACCTGATTAAGAATCTTCATGATTTCATTAGAATTAGCAGGATCAAGGTTACCTGTTGGCTCATCGCACAACAATATAGCTGGCTTATTAACCAGCGCTCTTGCAATTGCAATTCTCTGCTGCTCACCACCTGATAACTCATTAGGAAAAGCCTTATATTTGTCAAGAAGTCCTACCATTGAAAGCATCGCCAGTACTCTTGACTTAATCTTTCTATTCGGAGCTTCTACTACTTTCTGTGCAAATGCGATATTCTCATATACATTTCTGTCTGGTAACAGACGGAAATCCTGGAATACTACACCAATATCTCTTCTAAGATACGGAAGCTTCTTTCTTGTTATCTTGTTGAGATATTTCTTATTAACATATATCTTACCCGATGTAGGATCTAATTCCTTAAGTAATAGTTTGATAAGAGTCGACTTACCTGAACCACTCTTACCTACTATAAATACGAATTCACCTTTCTGGATGTGAAGATTAATTCCATTAAGCGCAGCAACGCCAGTGGAATATGTCTTCGTAACATCTTCCATGATTATCATGTATCATTTCCTCCAAAAATCACTAAAATGTATCTTTACTTTCCATATACTTCATGTACTTAACTACCATAAGAGCAATCTTAAATGTTATTGCATCATCAAACACTCTGAGGTCAAGCCCGGTTATCTTCTGTATTTTATCAAGTCTGTAAACAAGTGTATTTCTATGAATGTAAAGCTGTCTTGATGTTTCTGAAACATTAAGGCTGTTCTCAAAGAACTTGTTAATTGTTGACAGAGTCTCATCATCAAAATCATCAGGAGCCTTTCCTTCAAATATCTCCTTAATGAACATCTGACATAATGGTATAGGAAGCTGATATATAAGACGGCCTATTCCTAATCTGTTGTAAGCAACAACATTCTTATTGCTGTAGAAAATCTTTCCCACATCAAGTGCCATCTTAGCTTCCTTGTAAGATCTTGAAACCTCTCTTATGTCATTAACAATTGTACCATAAGCAACATGTGCCGCACTCATCGCCTCAGTGCTTAACATATCAATTATAACATCAGCTGTCTTGTCAAGTTCATCATATGACTCATTGCCTTTAACTTCCTTAACAAGAATTATACTCTTCTCGTCAACTGCTGTAATGAAATCTCTTGTCTTATTAGCAAAAAGTGTTCTTACTGTCTCTAAAGCATTAGTATCCTTCTCGTGCTTAGTCTCAATGATATATACGACTCTCTTAACATCTGTTTCAATATGAAGCTTCTCTGCTCTTGTATACATATCAACGCGAAGAAGATTATCAAGAAGAAGATTCTTAATAAAGTTATCCTTATCGAATCTCTCCTTATATGCTACAAGCAGATTCTGTATCTGGAATGCAGCAAGCTTTCCAACCATATATACATCATCACTTGTTCCTCTTGCCATGATTATATATTCAAGGTTGCCTTCATCTTCAACCTTAAAAAACTGAAAACCATTAACTGCCTGACTCTCTGCTGGCGAATCAATAAAACTAATCGCATCCGCAAGGCATTCTGAAACATTATCAAAAGTCTTGGCTGCAACATTCTTATCTGCATCCACAATGCACAAATCCACTCGTGAAATAGCCTTAAGTCCCTCTACAGTTGTCTGTAAAATTCTATTAGATATCATTATTATCCCTTTCTGTCTACCACTTACCTTTTATTCGTACATATTCTATCTTATTGTAAAGCAAAACGGCAAAAAAAAAAAGGGGAAATGCAAATTTATTGCATTTCCCCTTCATAATTAAGATTCATTTAATAATTAGTGTGTGATAACGATTTCTGTTTCCTTATCAAATACATGAAGTCTTTCAACATCCATAGCAAATGTTACTTCATCACCAGGTCTTGCTGTTGTACGAGGATTTACCTTAGCTGTACATGTTACATCACCGATTTCATAGTGAAGGTTAACTTCTGCACCAAGTAACTCGTAAACCTTAACTGTAGCTGTAAACTTAGAATCTGCATTCTTAGCGATGAATTCTGCATCATCCTTAACATCTTCTGGACGGATACCAACTACAACTGTCTTACCAACATAGTTGCCATCGATAAGCTTCTTGCTCTTCTCAGCTGGAAGAGTAATTGTAACTGTATCAGAAAGTACAAGGTCAACCTGTGAACCATTAGCCTTAACTTCTGCATCGATAAGGTTCATCTGAGGTGATCCGATGAATCCAGCAACGAAGATGTTGTTAGGTGTATTGTAAAGGTTCTGAGGTGTATCTACCTGCTGAATAATACCATCCTTAAGAACTACGATTCTTGTACCAAGTGTCATAGCCTCTGTCTGGTCATGTGTTACATAGATGATAGTTGTCTGTAATCTCTGGTGAAGCTTAGAAATCTCAACACGCATCTGTACTCTTAACTTAGCATCAAGGTTTGAAAGAGGCTCATCCATAAGGAATACCTTAG
>ERZ773136.1878-NODE-1878-length-18976-cov-3.563765_pt1 | contig 18976 bp, 14 predicted proteins | sample MGYA00580855_ERZ773136 | MGnify/ENA primary metagenome ERZ773136 (study PRJEB29015, sample SAMEA2737860) | human gut metagenome | biome: human gut; feature: human-associated habitat; material: faeces | place: China | collected 2012 ... | reverse complement strand
ACCGTCGCCTCTTATCTTTACATAAAATTAATATTAACTCATAATATCATGAACAGGATTAGCAAAGCATTTTTAGCTTGTACATACGGACTCTTCTGCCTAGGCATACAGGCGCAAAACCATACAACATGGACAAATTCTAATACTGGAGAAACACTGAAAGTGGTAGGTCGAGGAATATGCAGCATTGCTGATAATGTATTCCGTTCCAAAGGCTCCTATGCTCTCTTCGGTAATCCCGAATGGACAAATTACTCGTTTTCCTTCAAAGCCCGTGCCCTTAAAAACGCCGAACAAATGCAGATATAGGCGAGCTTCCGTAATTACAACCGATTCGACCGATATGTAGTAGGTCAAAGGAGGGTTGCAAGACGACCTTTACCTGATGCGTACCGGATATATGGGAACAGATGAATTTATGGGAGTCCGCCCGTTAGGATTCCATCCTGTACCGGGAGAATGGTATCGCATGAAAGCAGAAGTGTGCGGCAACCGTATTCGGGTATTCCTTAATGACGAGAAGCATCCCCGCATTGACCTGATAGACAAAATGCGAACCTCGTTCCACCGGGCGAAGTTGCTTTAGGCGGAGGATGGATAGAGGCTGAATTTGACGATCTCGTCGTAACCCTGACGACAGACGACGCCTTGAAAAACGTAAAAATAGCGGAATATCTGAAAAAAGCGACTCCGACAGAGAAAGAGAACAAACGCCGTCAGGAACGGGCTGACTACACACCTGTAAAACTAGCAGCACTCACCGGAAGCCACACTGACATCACGCTGGATGGCAAGTGGCTTTTCATGCCGGACTACCAACTAGACAATAAAGATAAAGCCATTTCCCAAAAAACGGACGATCAGGACTAGCACATCATGTCCTTACCGAACTTTTGGACTCCCATCCGTATCTGGCTACACAGTGAAACAATGCGCTCCTGAAAGAAATTCCACACGTTTTTTACGGAGATGAACCTGCCGGGATCTGGCAACCGGTGAAATTGAGTATTACCGACCCTGCAAAGGTAGAGGATGTTTTTCATAAAGCCTACTTTGAATGGCGTTACCTTCGACATCACCCTAAAGAACTATGGCAGTAAAAAGAAACAATTCAATCTGTATACAGATATTATCGACAAAGAAACAGGTGCGATACTTTATTCCGGCTTATCCATACGTAAACTGCGTCTCAACGCAGGCGAAGAACAAGGCATACCACTGTCCTTTAAACTCTACGATAGTATCTCTTTTCAGTTCGCGCCATTGGGTAGGCGCTCCAAGCATTACACTGAATCCTTGCAATTTTAAACCGTCAATAATACGCTCCGCCTCTTTCAGCCCATAACGTCGGTTATCATTAAATCCAACTCCCCATACGGTAACCAACGGTTTCCCATTATGATATAGATAAGAAGGATTCTTGACATGATCTTTTATAGAATATTGACGTGCGATTTCTGCAATATCTTTTAATAACAACCCTTCTTCTCCCGGCTTCATACCACTCAAGTCATACATCACACAGATAGCCCGTTCGTATTTATTTGCTGCCTCCACCTTTGGCTGTTATACCTACTGAAAACAATAAACAAAAAAACAACCAACTAAATCTTTTTACCATATTCCTTTGTTTTTCATGTTATATTAAAAGTTCTCCAATACTATTTTTCAGCAAAGTAAAGGAGCGCCCCTTAATAAATCCCACTAAAAGGAATTAATAAAGACTTAAAATCGAATTAATCGGGGAAAAAAGTAGAAAAATAATGAGACAAAGCCTGTGCGCATGCGTATCCCTCTTCATAAAATTCCGTCAGTTTGCGCACATTCTTTTCAATACGGTCTACCACCACAGGCTTCAATGGGCGGATAACGATAATCTTTCCTTCGTCTTCCATACGCTCCACCATTTCCAATTGTTCATTATAAACAGCACAACGACGGCTCAACGCTTCACGTAACTTCGGATATTTCCGATAAACAAATGCCGGAATGCGAATATCCTTCGAATCTTTCCGATACCCCCTGTTACGGGTAAGCACAACGACATTATGTGTACAACCATCCGCAATAGCCCGTTGCAGGGGAATGGAATCTACAATTCCTCCATCGAGCATCGGTATACCGTCTACAAAAGCAATAGGGCAAACAAAAGGCAGACTGCTGGAAGCACGAACGATATCGATCACTCGCCTTTTATCTTTCTTCTCTTCAAAGTAGTTGGCCTCTCCTGTCACGCAATTCGTAGTCACCATCACAAAACGCTCGGATGAAGCAAAATAAGTTTCATAATCGTAAGGAAGGATATGCTCGGGGAACTCATTGAAAAGTAAATCGAAATCGAGAATGTTACGCTTCTTGAGTAAATACTTCAAACCGATATAGTTGTATTTCTCCAACAGGTCAATATTGCTGTATTTGGCACGTCCCCGTTGACGGGAAGCATACGACAACCCATTACACGCTCCTGCCGATACTCCTATCGTATAAGGAAAACGAATATTGTGATCCATCAGATAGTCGAGTACACCACAAGTAAACACACCGCGCATACCTCCGCCTTCCAATACCAATCCTATAGATTCATCTACTTTCAAATCTTTCATATCCTTACTCCCATTCTCGTTTTCACACTCTATGTTGCATAAACAAGCCTTTGTATTTTATTGCATATTTATGACAAATTCAAACAAAAAGGCTGATTGTTGGGCAAAAATAGCAAATATTTAAACAGATACTTGTTTTTTCGGTTCAATATATGTAACTTTAGGCTAGCTTAATTGTTTAAGGAGGAAAAACTTAAAAAGTCCTGCCCGCAGGCAAGCACCATGAGAATACAGTTTGAAATTAAAGAAAAGTTCCCGGAAATCATCGAAGAAATCATGAATTCCGAAAAATGGCAAACTTCCGTGAAGGAAGAACTTAGCGGTCGGACGACCGTTGTGATCCGTGACCAGGCGTATGGTTCAGAAGCCACTATTGAGATTTATGCTACGTCCATTGAAATCAAAACCGCATGGTCAAAGTACTCCTATCGCATATTCGTAACCAATGACATCGTATGGTGCGAATATAACGGAGCCTATCGTGGACTATTGGAACAAGTACTTCTGCCGACTATTACCCCCAAAGAGAGTTTGCTCAATTCCGATGTGACCGAAAGTTCGCTTTATGGAAACGAGCCTAAGAAACTTAGAGAGTACGCAGAAGACAATCTGAAATTAAAACAATTCCGCCGGGACAACTTCAACGAACAGAAAAACGGAACTGCACCGTTCGACCATCCGAAACGTGTCTACGATGAATTCATTAAAGAAGATTACATAGTAACATCCAAAGATAAGGAAAAGAAAGAATAGCACACATCTGATGTATCTACCTATACCGCTTTGTTGTAACAGCAAAGCGGTATTTTCGTACCCCAATATACTAATATTCATTCTTTTTTTATACATATTAATTCAAACGGATGGTTATCAAAAGAGGAATCCTTATATTTGTAGCCAAAACAAATTTAATATTAATGTCATAAGAATGAAAAAGAGTATCCTTATCGCTGCTTTGGGCTTATTCAGCCTAAGCATGACGGCACAAGACACAAAACCCGAAGAGGGCTTCGTTTTCACGACAGTGAAAGAAAATCCGATTACTTCCATTAAGAACCAGAACCGTTCGAGCACCTGCTGGAGTTTCTCTACTCTTGGATTCGTAGAGTCCGAATTACTCCGGCTAGGAAAAGGTGAATATGACCTTTCTGAAATGTTCGTAGTACACAAAACGATGGAAGATCGTGGAGTGAATTATGTACGCTATCATGGCGACAGTTCTTTTTCACCGGGTGGAAGTTTCTATGATGTGATGTATTGTATTAAGAATTACGGTATCGTTCCGCAAGAAGTAATGCCGGGTATCATGTATGGCGATACTCTACCGGTGCACAATGAACTGGACGCAGTTGCCGAAGGATACATTAATGCAATAGCCAAAGGCAAGTTAAGCAAATTGACTCCGGTTTGGAAAAACGGTCTGACAGCTATTTATGATACATATTTGGGAGAATGTCCTGAGAAGTTCACTTACAAAGGAAAAGAATATACGCCGAAAAGTTTCGCCGAATCACTTGGTCTGAACTGCGATGATTATGTATCACTGACTTCTTATACTCATCATCCGTTCTATACTCAATTTGCCGTAGAAGTTCAGGATAATTGGCGTAACGGTCTGTCATACAACCTGCCAATCGATGAACTGATGGCTGTAATGGACAATGCCGTAAAGAAAGGATATACTTTTGCATGGGGTAGTGATGTCAGTGAACAAGGGTTCAGCCGCAACGGTACCGCCGTTATGCCGGATATCATCAAAGGAGCCGAACTTTCCGGTTCGGACATGGCCCGTTGGACAGGTATGACTCCTGCCGACAAACGCAGAGAATTGAGTAGCAAACCATCACCGGAAATGGAAATTACTCAAGAAATGCGTCAGACTGCTTTTGATAACTGGGAAACAACAGATGACCACGGAATGCAAATCTATGGAATCGCCAAAGATCAGACAGGGAAAGAATATTTCATGGTAAAGAATTCTTGGGGAAAAGCCGGCAAATATAACGGTATCTGGTATGCCTCCAAAGCCTTTGTTGCTTATAAGACTATGAATATTCTAGTACACAAGGATGCGCTTCCTAAGGAAATTGCCAAGAAACTGGGTATCAAATAAGTCTGCCAGAAAATAGTATTAAAAAACATAACTAACTAATATATAGAACGGTATCCCTACATCAAATGTGCAGGAATACCGTTCTTTTATTTCATAATTACTTCTCTCTATATTCCTGTGGAGTCATCCCTACATGCTTCCGAAAATATTTATTGAAAAAAGACAAATTGTTAAAGCCTAACGAGAATGCTATTTCTTTCACCGGTAAACGGGTAGACTTTAATTGTGCCTTAGCATTCATTATTATCATACCTGTAATAATCACCAACGGACTATGCCCACTTGCCTTTCGAATTGTACTGGAGAAATGTGCCGGTGTCACTCCGCATTTATCGGCATAGAAAGCAACTTCATGCTCTTTTGTGTAATTCGCCATTAATATTTGAACAAATTGCCGATATAATTCATGTTCACGTTTGAGAGGTTCATTCACTACTGTTTGTTGTCGACTATACAACTCTTTCACTCCTTGAAAAAAGATAGTAAGAATAGAACGAAGGATTTCTTTATTTTCCAATGTATTAGGCAAAGAATAAGCCCTGATTAATAAGCTATAAGCATTACGATACAAAGTTGCAATTTCTTCTGGTAAAGAAACAACCGGAGTATTCAGTATGTTTGGCAATAAGCCCAACAACGAATCGACATAATTCACTGAAGCGACAAACTCAGAAGAAAATCCGGCAAAGCAAACACGGGTATCCGAAGATACTTCATGTATTTGGATAAATGAATTAGGAAGAAGAGTGATAAAGTCATTTCGACGAATGACTACCTCCAACAAATTTATGGTGGCACGAACAGTTCCCTCCGTACAAAGTATAAAAAGCCCGGCTTTTATCTGACAGGGAAATCGACTATACATATTTAATATATCACCAGTAATACTATCGTCCGCTATAAAATCAATAGGAAGATCAAATTTAGGAAGATTACCATCTATTATCATAACCAAAAGAAATTAAGTTGCCCAAAGATAGTTTTTCTTTTGAGACCTTTGTTATAGCACATTAAGAATAGAACAACATATCTAATAAATAGAACATCTATTTAATATTTCATTAGATTATACAAATTAAAATAGCAAATATAGAACATTGAATCCCAAATATGGAGCTTGATAGCGAATAAACATTAAACGACCTTTGCAGAGTTTTAATTAATATTCTAATAAAACTAAAAGAGAATGAAAACTTCTAAGAAACTATTTTATGTCGCCTGTATGGCTTTACTCTTGGTTTCCTGCGAAAAAACCTACAACGACAAACTCTTTTGGCCGGGAGAAATCAGCCAGGAATATGGTTCGTATATCAAGCCATACACTTTAGACCTAACCTACAGTGGAGAGAAATTGGCTGGAAAAACAGTCAACTTTAAAACGGAAGACAGTGAGACAGGAACACTGACATTAAACGATATAATTCCGGGAGAAAACACAACTCCAATCAATGATGTGCAATTGAATGAAAGTGGAGAAAAAGATGCATATACATTTAATGGGACGAGCGTTACGGAAACAGGGGCTGAAGTTAAATATAGCGGTAGAATCACACCGAAAGCTATGCAATTGTCGCTTGAGGTGACGATGGCTCATTACGGTTCTGTTGCGAATACATACGTATTCCCCGCCTACTCACACACAACAACCGAAGAAGTAACAGTACGCAATAGTGGAGCTAGTTATGTAAACATAACAGTAAAAGAAGAAAGCGAGTCGATAAAACCGATCATCCTACAAATAAAACAGATGGCAACCAATGTTTTAGACGTACTTTTCCCTTATATATTGAAAGATTTAACGTTAGAGAGAAATGGGCTTGTTACTGCCAATTATACTACCAGTTCCATAAACTTTGATGAAATTATAGAGATTGCTAATGCAAATAAAACAGACGCAGAGTTTAAAAGCCTGCTTCGACAACGTACCTATGTTCCTTCCCCTATAGGATTAGCTTATTGGAATCAAACAGATGATAATTCATTTGTATTACAATTAAACATACCCGCCATCATCTCCCTTATCACTCAAAATAATGGACAAGAAATAGATAATCAACTCATCATCGGTATTGGCGAAGCACTTATCAAATCTGATCCAGTACGATTGAAGCTAGCATTAAGCGCTCTCAATACTGTTCTGAACAATCAAATACTGACGTATATTTTAAAGGTAGACGATGCCACTTTCACTATGCTAATGTCATGGCTAAAGAATGGTATTCCAATGGAAATCAGCCAAACAACAAAGGATCATACCTATATCTATTTCAATAAAGAAAGTCTTACACCGTTCGTCAATATCATTTCGTCATTATTGAAAATGGATTTAAAAGAAGTTACCACATTATTAGACAAAATGGAAATAGGAGTCGATCTCACTATTCAACAATAATTAATCTTAACCATCAAAAAGAAAGAACAATGAAAAAGATATCTATTTTAATGACAAGCTTCCTTGTCATAACGCTCAGTTTACTGACATCTTGTGATAATGATCATTACGGACCGGCTCCGGTAGATGTGACAGCTAATTATTCAAACAAGCTGTCAAATCCCAATCCAAACTTAATTCTTACCTATAATGGAGAAACAATGATTGGAAAATCTGTAGACTTTAGTACTGTAACCGGAGAAACAGCTATTGTTACTCTTTATGATATTTTACCGGGAGAGAAAGAATTAAAAATGGTATCCATCCCCCTTTCTGGAGATGAGGAAGGATATTCTTTTTCCGGAAATGGAATGGGAGAGAACACTTTAACCTCCTTTAGATACGAAGGGCGTGTCACAAAAGGGCAGTTAACATTAAATATATCCAATCTTCAAATGGGTAATGCTGAGTTATGGGCAAACACCTACAAACTACCTACAGTTATTAACGGTATCAAAAGGATTGTAGTGGGGGATATATGGGGAGATGAATATACATGGCAAGAAGTTGATGGACAAGTTTTAAATGCATCATGCTATTTTTATGCAGACATAGAAGCTTCAGAAAGCGGAGCCACAACTCAGACATGGGGTAATGCAATTCAAAACATTTTAAGCTATATCTTACCACAAGTTTTACAAGATATAACTTTAAGAGCAGATGGAAATATAACAGCCTCCTATTCTAATGAACCACTATCAGGACTAGATATGGAAACTATTTTTGGCTTTCTCTCAGTTCCACTGACACAAGATATGATCACTCCTCATATTGCTAATCGCAAATACATTCCATCTCCTAAAGGGTTTGCCAACTGGCATCAGAAAAATGACAAGTTTATATTAAAATTAAACTTAGCCAATATAATTTCTCAAATAGCTAGCGACAAGCATATAGATGCAAATATAATTAATGCAATCATTGATGCTATCTCTCAAATGGATCCGATGAAATTGAAAGAGCTACTAACTACCCTTAATCAAAGTCTAAACAACGACACACTTGGATTTCTGATCAATATCAATGATACCTCTTTCAAAGCACTTTTTAATTGGTTAACTACAGGAATTCCAATGCTTGTTACCTCAAAAGAGGGGCACACTCATATTTATTTAGATAAAGAAGAATTTACTCCTATAGCTAAATTACTTCCAGACTTGAGTCCATTAGTAATTAGTATGCTTCCAGAGGATATGCAAGCATTAGGAAGCATAATCTCTGCGTTTTTAGATGGAATTTCGAAAGCTTTCCTTTCGCCCCAAAAAATCGAATTTGGTTTAGAGCTTGTACAAAGCAATAAAAAATAAGAAAAATGAAAAAACTACATATCCTAACTTTATTAATTAGTCTTATTGGATTGGGGAATAGTTTTGCCCAAACCCTTAAAGGACATATATACGATGCAAAGACCAATGAACCATTGGTAGGAGCAGCCGTCACTTATAAGCTTCACGGCAATCAGGGAGTAGTATCCAACATCAACGGAGAATATGAAATCAAACTTCCAGAAGGAGGAGTTGACCTTGTTTTCAGTTATGTAGGTTATGAAGATGTGCTAATGCCTATTGTGATCAATAAACGTGAAATTGTCACCAAAGACGTCTATATGAAAGAAAGCACCAAGCTACTGGAAGAAGTAGTGGTCAGTGCAGGACGTTTTGAGCAGAAGTTGAGCGATGTTACCGTCTCTATGGATGTAGTCAAATCAGGAGATATTGCCCGCCAGGCACCGACAGATATCTCCTCTACCCTTCGTACACTTCCCGGAGTAGATATTGTAGATAAACAGCCTTCCATGCGTGGTGGTAGCGGATGGACCTACGGAGTAGGTGCACGTAGCCAAATTCTGGTAGACGGAATGAGTACACTCAACCCTAAAACCGGAGAAATAAATTGGAACACCGTACCTCTAGAAAATGTAGAACAAGTGGAAGTGATAAAAGGAGCTTCTTCGGTACTATATGGTTCGTCAGCACTGAATGGTATTATCAATATCCGTACCGCCCGTCCGGGACTAACCCCGAAAACCAGGTTCAGTGCTTACGTCGGTGTATATGGTGATGCAGAAAATGATGAATATCAATGGAGCGACAAGAGCTTTTGGAAAGAAGATAAATACGCAGTGAAACCTATCTTGCGTGGAAGCCTTCTTAGTGGTGTACGCAATCCTATTTACGAAGGATTCGACCTTTCCCACTCCCGCCGTATCGGTAATTTCGACGTTAGCGGAGGTATTAACCTCTTCACCGACGAAGGATATCGCGAACAAGGATACAACAAACGTTTCCGGATGGGTGGGAGCCTGACCTATCATCAGCCGGATATGGGTATGAAACTATTGAACTATGGATTCAATGTTGACTTCCTGTCCAACCAATATGGAGATTTCTTTATCTGGCGTTCACCGACAGAAGTATACAAGCCATCTCCTTTCACCAACATGGGACGTGAAGAAAATAACTTCCATATCGACCCGTTCATCAACTATGTGAATCCGGAGAACGGTACATCACATAAGATTAAAGGCCGCTTCTATTATAGTGCCGACAACATTATACGACCTACCAACGGAGCCTCCATTACCGATATTCTAGGGAATATGGGAACCGATGCCCAAACAATACAAAATATAGCAGGAGGTGATTACAGTTCACTTTATCCGGCATTAGTTGGCATTGGTTCAGGACTTATCAATGGAAACCTGGAAGATGCAATGAATGGAATATTCACTTCATTAGGAAATATATTCCCGAATGCAACAACTGCCGACTATTGCGACTTAATCTCATGGACTATGGATCACGGGCTGCCCGCTGATTTAGACAAACTGATACAAGATGGCAAATTGCCCAGTGATCTCGTTCCTTGGCTATCTAATGTTATTAATCCGTCACGCATTAATCCGAAAACACAGACGGACAAGAATTTCGACTATTACCTCGACTACCAATTTAATAAAAAATGGAACAGTGGTGCACAAGTCACTACGGGGGTTACATTCGAACATATCCGCTATGATTCTGCCGTAATGGATGAGATATATAAAAGTGACAATATCGCTGCTTTCCTGCAATATGACCAACGTTTTTGGGACCGTCTGAGCGTATCGGCCGGTGTACGTGCCGAATACTACCGCGTAAACAACCATCACCGAGAGGCGGAAACAAAAATATTCGGAACAAAGGTCCCCTTCCGCCCTGTTTTCCGTGCCGGATTAAATTACCAATTGGCTGATTACAGTTTTATCCGTGCCAGCTTCGGACAGGGATACCGTAACCCGTCTATCAATGAAAAATACCTGCGTAAAGATATCGGTGGAGTCGGTATCTATCCTAACCTGGACATCAAACCGGAAAAGGGATTTAATGCGGAATTAGGATTCAAACAGGGATATAAAGTCGGCAATCTGCAAGGATTTGTAGACCTTGCAGGATTCTATACGCAATATAAAGACATGGTTGAATTCCAGTTCGGTTTGTTCAACAATGCCAACTATACGATGATCAACAGTATTGGCGATGCCATTCAGATGTTGTCAGACGGTAAAGGCTTTGGAATCGGTGCCCAATTTCATAATGTATCGAAAGCACAAATCTACGGTATTGAAATCTCTACAAACGGTGTATACAACTTCAATAAAAATACAAAACTATTCTATAACTTAGGATATGTATATACCGAACCTCGTGATGCTGATTATCAGGAACGCAATGCCGTAGAAGGACTTTATACCGACCCGTTACAGATGAAGGAGAAATCAAATACGGGAAAATATCTGAAATACCGTCCTAAACATAGCTTTAAAGCTACGGTAGATTTCCAGTGGAAGCGTATCAACGTAGGTGCCAACATTGCATGGAAGAGTAAAATTCTCGCAGTAGACTATTTGATGATGGACGAACGTGATAAACAGCAGAAAGATCTGATGGACTATGTACGCGGTATTCTCTTCGGCTATTCAAAAGGCGAGACACTGGCTACTTACTGGAAAAAGCACAATACGGATTATGCTACCGTCGACCTGCGTTTTGGAGTAAAAGCAACCAAAGAAGTAGCGTTCCAATTTATGGTAAATAACCTATTGAACAAAGAATACAGCTATCGTCCTATGGCGGTTGCCGCTCCACGCACTTTCGTACTGAAAATGGATGTCACTTTCTAAATGACTATTAAGATTTATAATTGATTACGAAGCGGCTGCACAATGCAGTCGTTTCCTTTTTTTTGCCCTATCCGGTCACATTTAATTTATATATTAAGTATCTTTGCACCCGAAAACAGAGAAATACAACCGATAAAATGAAAAGACATATTGTACTTATTGCAATCCTATTTTACGCAGCCTTTGCACAGGCACAAGAAGTTTTTGTAAATGCTGATTTCGTCAGCAGCTATATCTGGCGTGGTATTGACAGCGGCAATGCAAGTGTGCAACCCTCACTCGGCCTCAACTGGAAAGGATTGACCGTCTATGCTTGGGGCTCCACCGAGTTCCGGGAAAAGAATAATGAAATAGACCTTTCACTAGAATATGAGTACAAAAACCTGACTCTTTACTTCAATAACTACTTTACCCAAACAGAGGATGAGCCTTTCAAATATTTCAATTACAGTTCACACTCCACCGGACATACTTTTGAAATAGGAGTCGGATATATGTTTAGCGAGAAATTTCCACTATCTATAAGCTGGTACACCACATTTGCAGGAAATGACTACCGGGAAAACGGGAAACGCGCTTGGTCCAGTTACTGTGAATTGAGTTATCCTTTCAATGTGAAGGACGTAAATCTAAGTATTGAAGCAGGCTTTACACCTTGGGAAAGTTTTTATTCCAATAAATTCAATGTAGTCAACGTTGGGTTATCCGCAACAAAAGAACTCAAAATTACATCCAATTTTTCTTTACCCATATTCGGAAAATTAATAGCTAACCCTTACGAGGAACAGGTCTATTTTGTATTCGGAATTACTCTTTAGTTTATTCATTCCTCTAATACAACTAGAAGCTAACTTAACGACCGTAAGTGGGAATATGAGATCCCAATCTTAGAAACATAAAAAGTCGCCACTTATTAACGTGACGACTTTTCTATTCATTTTACTAGGAGTTATTTATTCGGATGAGAAAAATTAATTTGTTCACTCCATTGAGGTGTTCCACCAAGAGTTACATGGTTCTGGTTAGGACTACTATCCTTCAACTCATTACCCGTTCCTTCATCACATTTCCAATAACCTATCAACCCATCAGAATCTCCGGCAACTTGACGTGACATATTGTCTTTTATCACATTCTCTGAAAGACATTTCTTCCACATACGAATCTGTGCGAATTCTACTTGTTGTTCATATCCAAAGCTTCCTATAGCAAAAGAAAGGCTTTTAAAAGTCCAGTCAATAGAATTTGCTAACGAATTATTCTTTACACCATCTTTATATACTGTAACTGTTGTACCATCATAGGTATAAGCAATATGATACCAGGTATCAGGCCACCAGAATCCAGTAGTATCAAAATGACCAGCTGAATTTTGGAATTGTAAAATAGGAATCTGTACATTAGCTCCATCAGCATAATAGCGAAGAGTTAAATCAGAGAATGTGAGCGGTTGGGAATCAGGAACAAAAATTCGTGCCCTGAAATTTTTATTTCCCAAACCTTCCCAATCTCCTGTAGGTTCCCCTGTTATATTATCTACCTTCACCCAATATTCCAAAGTCCATTGTTCCATAGGAATGGCAGTACTAAACGTCTTAACAGTTCTATTTCCTTTTTTTATTATTACAGCTTTTTGCCTATGAGGTGAGGTTAGCAAATAAAGAAGATGATTCGCGTTCCCCTTCATTTCGACCGGTCCGTCCACAGAAGTAATTCGTATAGGAATAGCATATGCCTCACCATTTGAAGAACTATACGGCTTTATTTTAAGATTAACAACCGGAGCTGAAACATTACCAGCAGAGATAGTGACTGTCTTTTCAAAATTTCGATATTCTTCCGGAAGCACTAAATAGTTTGCTTCATTTTTGTTATTATACTCCTCAAGCAACTGAGGATCAATATCCAGTGTGACAGTGACATCATGATCCATAGCACGAACTAAACGAACTGTCAGCGTTTTCACAACTTCTTCATCATCTACCAACTGCGTTATTATCTGTTGATCAAATTTATTAGAAGGTGCGGCCTCCTGAATATATAATCCATTATCAATGGCCTTCATTTCCGCATCATCACAACCAAAGACTGATGCTAGAATAATTACCAATGCCACATATTTAGAAAATCTAATCATCTTCATAGTTTTCATTTTTAGTTATATTCATAGTATTAATGTTGGGCAGGATTCATCACCTGAATCACTTCACGCATAAAGAAATAGTCATTCACCGGACGGCACAAATTAAAACGATACGCTCCTACACCACCGATACGTGCATCTACTCCCGGACGATAATACATAGACATCCCCTTCAAAGAATATGTCGTCACACCGTCTCGAGTTGTAAACTGCGGTCCTCCGTCCGATTTATGTCTTTCGAAGTCTTCACACCAAACAGTTTTACGAAGAATTGCAGCTTCATCTTCTATTGATCCAAATTTAGCCAACAGTTTATTGAAACGAGTATCCAAATCAGTATCACCCGGGCTATAATATGCTTGAATCACATAGTAATCCAATAGTCCACCAGATTCTGTGTTCAAAGTCTGAGGTTCTCCATCCACCATAAGAATACGGCCTGTTCCCGATTTCGGTCCAAAATTTTTCGATAACTCATCAAGAAGAATGTGCATGCGTTCCGGATGACTGGAAATATTGCCTGGATAGCCCCAACTCGGTTCATAGTCAATATCAAAACCATCATAATCATACTTATTGACAGAATCCGCTATAACCTGTGCATATTTACGGATAGCAGCCTCAATACCCTCTGGGGAGCCATCACCATAGTGATTATTGTACGTTGAATGATTTCCGGTTGCATACCATCCCCAGTAAGCTGCCATAGCCTCTTCATAAGAGTTATATTGCACACCGTCTACTATATGGTCATTCTCCACAGAAGCAGGCGTCATACTTCTACCAATATCCATGATATGCTGGCAATACAATATCCGAGTTCCTTTCTTTTCCCTAACCTCCTTAAGATCACTTTTCTGCGCTTCTGTCAAATTGAAAGCACCGCCCCACAAAGATACTAAATCCATGGAATCGGGAATACCTCTCAATTGGTTATTCATATCGTCACCTGTACCCGACCAATCACTATACCACCCAAAACAAATAGGATGATCTGTCTTTTTATATTCCCGTAAGGCTCGATAGTAATCCTCACTATTAATATTCACCGGTTCAGTAAATTTATTCTCCATTTCAGTCCAGTCACTACATTGTACAAATACTAGTACAGCGACAGACGCAAATATGAAATATATTAGTCTTCTCATACTATAATCTTAAAATTAACCATTAATAATCTCTAATTTTTCAAAGCCCACCACAAATCGGTACCATTAGAGTCTCTCCCATCACTAAGCATAGTCACAGCAGCCTCCACATTTTCTTTATTCGTATTATACTCTGTGTCAGCAAAACGAAGACGGCGTTGCCCGCGAGCCGGTTTACAATCCGGATTTGCAGAATGTGTTGCCGGAAATATTTTCGGGAATCCCGTACGACGGAAATCCGACCAGCCATTTAAAGGATCCGGATAGAGAGCTATCCACTTTTGAGTAAGCACTCTCTCCAACATTTCCTCCGGAGTGGCACTTTTGTCCCATTTAATAGTGATAGTAGACAGATTACTATAATTGTCGGCAGAGTGATTGGGATCAACGTAATTTCCCGGTTTCGATTTATCATCATCCAAATACGCATCTACTCCGGTTACTTTAAATTCCTCAAAAGACAACCGAATTCCCTGTTCATAGAAAGTCTCTGCATCACCCTGCATATCCCAGCCTTTCAGCTCGCCTTCTGCACGTAAGAAAGCTGCTTCTGCAGCATACATCACCGGTTGCGGCAATGTTTTATCAGTCGTTATCATCAGGTTACTATAATTCTGATAATCAGAAGGACTTGGAGCTACCGAAGATCCCGAACGGACTCCTACATAATCTTCAGAAAAGCCAGCCGCTTGCTTCGTAAAATAAGCGGAACGCCGTGGGTCCTTATACCCATTCATATATGAGGTAATACAAGCATTAGCTCTCACTTCGCCCCATCCGCTCACAATAGCATAGCCATTTTCATTGATACCACTGCTAGTTGTGTCATATGAACTATCGGAAACAGACTCCAACACACCACCACGTACAGCTTCTTCAGCTTTAGCCTGAGCATAATCTGCCACTCCGGACACCCGGATAGCCATTCTAAGTTTTAATGTATTGGCAAATTTCATCCATTTTTCGCAATTTCCGCCATAAAATTGATCTACTGCTGCCAAATCCTGATTAATCCCCAATTCCGCTGCAGATTTCAATATAGCAATTACATTATCCAAATCATCGAACATGGCACGCCAGGCAGTCGGTTCATCGTCATAAGCAGCCCTTATATCACCCGATTTCACTTTAGAGTAAGGGATAGGACCTTGCAGGGAGGCCATCATCTGCATTGCATAAATACGTGTCAACTGAGCCATAGCGTAGATAACACCCTTTTTCTCCGTAGCTTCCTCAATCCGGAAGAAGTTAGGATAAATGCGTGCATATATTTTAGCCCAGGTAGCAGCGTTATGATCCTCCATCGCATTATAATAAGCAAAAAGATTTTCCCCTTTTGACCAAGTACTAGGTGCGGTGATTTGTCCGCTAAAACAAGCCCACATACAATTTATATGCTGACAGTCATTTTGCATAGGTGCTGCATATACATTAAACATTCCCGACAGCAATGTATTAGCCGGCACTTTAGAAGGCTGGTACGGATTGGTGTTGAAATCCTCAAAATTAGTAGTACATCCTGCCATCAAGCATATAACCGCACTTGCTCCAATATATTTTATTATCTTGTTCATACCTATTTACTATTTAAAACTGAAATTTGACATTAAATCCAAAGTTTCTCGTACTTGGGAGCATATATGCATCAAATCCCTGATAGAAATTAGACGCAGCCGAGGTAGTCAGTTCCGGGTCGAAAGGTGCTTTGCAATAAATCATCCACAGATTCTTTCCTACAAGTCCGACAGTCATACCTAATTTATTGGCAAACCATTTCTTCGGCAATGTATAACTCAGGCTTAATTCACCCAAACGCACGTTTGTAGCACTATATGTGTAGTAAACGGAAGCTGTTTGAATTGTCTGGAAATAATTGCGTGCATCTATTTTGGCTTGATTAATCGGTACGCCACCCGCATCACGAACATCCGCACTAATTTTAGACACACCGGCAGCATTCAATACTGATTGCGTTTCACTTAGTACAATACCTCCAAAACGTCCGGTAAATGTCATACCTAGATTTATGCCTTTATATCCGAATCCCAAATTCCATCCCATATTCATCTTTGGCAAGATAGACCCCAAATGCGTTTCCTTATTTTCAAGGGCAAGACCTACTCCTTCCTCATTAAGGATATATCCATTGAGATCGTGTTTCAGCACTTTCTGACCATATACATCTCCCATTGAACCACCTACACGCAAAAGCAGACGGGCATCTAATTGTCCATAATGTAAAACATCCAACTCCGGCATTACGATCGGCTCTCCGGTAGCATAATTATAAGCGCCATCAGCTAATTGTTTTATTTCATTACGATTCCAAGTCAACGTATAATTAGTGTTGAAAGAGAAATCCCCCCACTTCTTATCATATCCTAAAGACATTTCAATACCTTCATTCATAATATTTCCACTTTGGATAGGAATAGATGAATATCCGGAAGAAGCAGACAAAGTTGCATGGAAAGTCTGATTGTAAGTATTGGAACGATAGTAAGTTAAGTTGAAACTGATATCATTCAGAAATCTGGCGTCTACCCCCACTTCCCATGATTTTGTGCGTTCTGGTTTCAATTTAGTATTCGGGTAAACAGAAGTCGTGTTCCAATTATGCGATGCTTCATCGTATGGATAAGTGACAGTAGTCATAAAACGATCGTAAGAATTACCTACCTCAGTATATGAACCACGAACTTTCAAAAAACTTAACCATTCCGGTGTATCAAACATACTTGTAAGAATAGCCGAAAGCCCTACCGACGGATAGAAGAATGATTTATAATCAGAGAAAGCCAATCTTGAATCCCAGTCATTACGTCCGGTTACCGTCAAATAAAGCATTGACTTCCAACCTAGTTCTGCATTCGCAAAGATAGCTCTAGTCTGATCATGCCAACCCTCTTGCTTTGGTTTCCATGCTTTATCAAAATCCAAATTATGAACAGCAAAGAAGTTATAAATCTTCAAGCCGCCTTCATATCCGATCGATTCATAACGACTGTCATTCAAAGATACACCCAAGTTTACATTCACAGACCAATCGCTAAAATTCTTATTTACTGTAGCAATGGCATCTGCATAGGTAGTCTTTGACTGAGCCCAAGTATCATGATATGTTCCTCTGTCTCCTGCAGACAGACTACCGGTAGAAGCATACGCCTTGTATGTCTTACGATTTTCATAATTGTCAATTTTCACACGACCTGTGACATCCAACCAATCAAATATTTGATATTTCAGAGAAGCATTCACCATATAACGTGTTTTCTTATTCTCACGTATCTGACGGTTTTGTACCCAATATGGATTTGCCAGTCCACTGGAAATTTCTCCGTAAGGCCAATACTGTTCCATTATACCTAAACCCTCATTGTAACGCTCAAACATACGCACATCCTCAAAATTTTCCGAACGGGGGAATCGATAAAGTCCAGGCAGTGGATTATAATAGTATCCTTGAGATACCATATTTTTATCGTTCTGAAGAATATAGCTTGCACCGGCATCCAGTGTCATTTTATCTTTCAAGAAACTGGTCGTGTTGCGTACAGTGAAATTATAACGGTTATATCCACTGTTCGGCAGGATATTCGTTGTATTAGTAGTGGAAGCCGACAAATAACTCTGGTTCTTTTGATTACCGGTAGACAAAGCTACAGAGTTTATCACGTTACTACCTGTACGGAAGAAATCGCGCGGATCATAATCGCTATTCACAATCGGTCCCCAGCTATCCACATTTCCTGCCACATTTCCGTACTTACTCTGCATTTCTGGCATCATCGCCACTTTCGAGAAAGTTGTATTGTTAGATACTGTCACAGACGTCTTGTCAACAGATCCTTTTTTAGTAGTAATCAGCACTACACCCGCAGCGGCAGCATTACCATACAATGCAGCAGCGGAAGGTCCTGTCAGCATAGAGATAGACTCTATATCTTCCGGATTAATATCAGCCGCCCCATCCGTACCCGGTTGGTCAGCAAAAACGCTTTGTGAATTGCCACCATTCATCATATTATACATGGGCACACCATCAATCACATAAAGCGCCAAGTTGGAAGAAGTGATAGACTTTACACCACGCATAACAACACGGGATGCGCCACCAGTTGAATTGGAAGAATTAATGGTAACACCGGCAACCTTTCCATTCAATGAAGAAATGAAGTTAGCGTCTTTCACAGTAGTCAATTCATCCCCTTTCACCTGTTGTACATTATATGACAAAGCCTTTTCCGCACGTTTTATACCCAATGCGGTTACAACGACTTCATCCAAGACTTCAGCGTCCTGTTTTAACACAACCTGATAAAAATCTTTATTTGAAACGGCAATCATTTGAGTTGCATACCCTATATAAGATATTT
>ERZ773136.1877-NODE-1877-length-18981-cov-3.433214_pt1 | contig 18981 bp, 17 predicted proteins | sample MGYA00580855_ERZ773136 | MGnify/ENA primary metagenome ERZ773136 (study PRJEB29015, sample SAMEA2737860) | human gut metagenome | biome: human gut; feature: human-associated habitat; material: faeces | place: China | collected 2012 ... | reverse complement strand
GTTTCCATGGGGCCGGATATGTGGGATATTCACACAGCCAATGAGCATTTATCGATCTCATCCACAGGACGCACCTATCATTATATTTGCGATGTATTAAAGGAGCTTTGAAAACTATGACAACAGAAGCAATTAAGAGCCTTCAAAAAGAGCTTGGCTCAGACGAAGCTCTTCTTGTGGCAAGCATCCCCAACCGTTTTTATCTGACCGGCTTTGAAACAAGCGACGGCTTTGTTTTCGTGACACACGACACGTCTGTCTTTCTTATCGATTTCCGCTATGTGGAAAAAGCAAAGCAAATCGTTGACAGCTGCGAGGTTAATTTATCCTCTTCGCCACTTGACGAGATAAAGGAATTATGCGAAAAATCCGGCACGAAAACACTCTTTGTCGAAAGTGAAAAGACCTCGATCGATTTTCACAAGCGGCTTTCCGAAAAGCTATCGCCAGCTGGTGTGAAAGTGTCCGATTCCGACAAATTTGATATTCTTTTACGCGATCTTCGCAGTATCAAAAATGAAAAAGAGCTTTCCTTAATTAAAGAAGCCCAAAAAATGACCGACGACACGTTCACCTATATTTTGGAACGAATTGCAGCGGGACGTACCGAAAAAGACGTTATGCTCGATATGGAATTCTTTATGAGAAAACTCGGTTCAGAGGGCGTTTCCTTTGATTTTATCGTCGTTTCCGGAAAGAACTCTTCCCTGCCGCATGGCGTTCCGACCGATAAAAAAATCGAACGCGGTGATTTTGTCACCATGGACTTCGGCGCCATCGTCGGCGGCTATCATTCGGATATGACGCGAACGATTGCCGTCGGAAACGTATCCGATGAACAAAAGAAGGTCTACAACACCGTACTTGAAGCGCAGCTTGCAGCTCTTAACACCGTCCGTCCGGGTCTTATCTGCAAGGATATCGACAAGGTCGCGCGCGACATTATCTATAACGCAGGTTTTGAAGGCTGCTTCGGCCATGGACTCGGTCACAGCGTTGGCGTAGAAATTCACGAAAGACCGAATTTCAACATGCGCTGCGATACGATTTTGAAAACCGGTACGGTTATGACGGTCGAACCGGGCATTTATCTTGAAAATAAATTCGGTGTACGCATTGAAGATATGGTTTATGTTACCGAAAACGGCTGCGAAAACCTCACGCATAGTCCGAAAGAGTTGATCTGCCTGTAAAAACATCCATTTTATGCAATTTAACCAAATTGTAAGAGTTTATGTTTTTTACTATTGCATTTTTTTACGATTCGTGCTATAATCTATGAGACATTACTTTTTGTGATAAAAATATCAAGGAGCTGAAACTGTTGGGAAAATACATTGTCAAGCGTATCGCACTCGGTTTACTCAGTATTTTCATCGTTGCGACGCTGACCTTTCTCTTAATGAACTTAGTACCCGGCGGCCCGTTTGTCGCCGAGAAATCCATAAGTAAGGCGGCGCAAGAAGCGCTTGCCGCAAAATACGGCCTTGACAAGCCGTTCCTCCAGCGCTACACCACCTATATGAGCGATTTTCTGCACGGTGACATGGGACTTAGCCTTCGTCAGCGCGGCAGAACTGTGTCCGATATCATCTTTTCCAAGTTTCCGGTTTCGGCCGGTCTTGCTGGCATTGCCGTTGCGGTTGCCCTCATCATAGGCATTCCGCTCGGATGTCTTTCGGCCTACAACCGCGGTAAGTTTTCGGATAACTTCATCATCGTACTTATGACCTGCGGTATTGCTATTCCGAGTTTTATCAGCAGCGTATTACTGTTGTACACTTTCGGAAGCCAGCTAAAGCTGCTGCCGACGATCGGTCTTCACGGTGTGACCTCCTACATCATGCCGGTAACGGCTCTTGCCATTTATCCGACGGCATACATCACACGTCTTATGCGTTCAAGCTTACTCGACGTCATGGGACAGGATTACATCCGCACGGCAAAGGCAAAAGGTCTTTCCAATTTCAAGATCTTGTTCAAGCATGCGCTTCGCAACGCCATTCTGCCGGTCATTACCTACGTCGGCCCCATGCTTGCAAACCTCATGACCGGTTCGTTCGTTGTGGAAAAGATCTTCTCGATTCCGGGACTCGGCCGTGAATTCGTTTCGGCCATCAACCAAAGAGACTACACCATGATCATGGGTACAACCATCGTGTTAGCTACCCTTATCATTTTCGCAAATGTCGTTGTCGATATTCTGTATAAGATCATCGACCCGCGCATTAAATTAAAGTAAGGAGCGGCAGAGAAAATATGAATAAGAAATTTCCAAGCCTTCATCTCAATCCGGATGATTTTGCTCCTGCTTCCTCCGAAGAAAAGCAAAGCCTTGTGGTTATGCGCGAGAGCGTCAACTTTTGGAAGGACGGCATGCGCAGACTTCGCAAAAACAAAGTGGCCATGGTCAGCCTTGTCTTTGTTGTCATCATTATGATCTTCGCCTACGTTCTTCCTGCGTTTTGGCCTTACAGCTATGAGCAGCAGATAAAGACCAGTGAGAATCTTGCGCCGTTTGAATACGGCTCTGCTGAGCAAGCGCGTATCGACGCCGGCGAAAACGTATTTCCGCACATCTGCGGCACGGATAAATTAGGCCGTGATTTTGCGGTCCGTCTGATGATGGGTACGCGTATCAGCCTTACGGTCGGCCTTATCTGCGCGGCTCTCGTATTGCTTGTCGGTTCGGTTTACGGCGCCGTAGCCGGTTTTGCCGGCGGGTGGGTGGACAATATCATGATGCGTATTACCGATATTCTTTATACCATTCCCGACATTCTTCTCATCATCATTTTATCTATGACGCTTAAGCCCAAGCTTGCCGATTTATCGGAAAAACCGGGTTTCCAGTGGATGCAGACGGTCGGGCCGAACTTAATTGCCATTTTCCTTGTTTTCGTTCTCTTATATTGGGTCGGTATGGCACGCATTACGCGCTCACAGATCTTAGTTCTTAAAGAATCCGAATATGTTACTGCTGCTCGCGCCATGGGCGCAAGCAAAGCGCGCATTATCCGCAAACACTTGCTCACCAACTGCATTGGTACGCTTATCGTTACCACAACGCTTCAGATTCCGTCGGCTATCTTCACCGAAAGCTACCTCAGCTTCCTTGGTCTTGGCGTTGCTGCGCCTATGCCGTCGCTTGGTTCTCTTGCGACCGACGCTGTCAAAGGCATGAACACCTATCCGCACCTTTTGCTTATGCCGGCTATTCTTATCAGCGTCATCATTTTGGCATTCAACCTTCTCGGCGATGGTTTGCGTGATGCGTTTGACCCGAAATTAAAGAATTAAGGAGAATGAGAATTTTGAGTAATAAATTATTGGAAATCAAAGACGAAAGACTCTCGTTCTTCACCCCGGCCGGCGAAGTCAAGGCCTTAAACGGCGTTTCTTTCACGATGAACGAAGGCGAAGTTCTCGGCATTGTCGGTGAATCCGGTTCGGGTAAATCGGTTACGGCTTACTCGATCATGGGTCTTACTGCCTATCCCGGTCGCTTAGTCGGCGGTACGATTTGGTTCAACGGTCACGAAATCGAAAAAATGACTGAAAAGGAAATGCGCAAGATTCGCGGAAACGAAGTTTCTATCATTTTTCAAGACCCGATGACGAGCTTAAACCCGGTTTACACGATTGGCAACCAGATTACGGAGGTCATTCGTCTGCACACCGGAAAGTCCAAAAAAGAAGCCAACGAACGCGCCAAAGAACTGCTTGAGCTTGTCGGCATTACCGAACCGCAAAAGCGCTTGAAGCAATATCCGCATGAGCTTTCCGGCGGTATGCGTCAGCGCGTTATGATTGCGATAGCGCTCGCTTGCGAACCGAAGCTGCTTATCGCCGATGAGCCTACAACGGCGCTCGACGTAACCATCCAAGCGCAGATTCTTGAGCTTATGCAGGAGCTTCGCGCGAAGCTCGGCATGAGTATTATTATGATTACCCACGATCTCGGCGTCGTTGCCAGCATGTGTGAAAAAATTGCTGTTATGTATGCCGGTCATATTGTAGAATACGGTACAACGGATGAGATTTTCTATCATCCAAGCCATGAATACACAAAAGGTCTTATCAAATCCATTCCGAAGCTGAATGTTGCGCAAACCGAACGTTTAGTACCGATCGAAGGCCAACCGGTTGACCTTTTGAATCCTCCGGCAGGATGTCCGTTTGCTCCGCGTTGTTCTGCGTGCATGAAGGTCTGCCTTGACCGCATGCCGCCGAAAACAGAGCTTTCCGACACGCATTACAGCCATTGTTGGCTGTTACAGAAGCAAGCAGCCGAAGAAGGAGGTGCGGACGGTGAGTGAAAAGAAAAAATTAGTCGAAGTACAGCACCTACAGCAGTACTTCCCTATCAAAGGCGGTAAGCATAAGCAGTTTGTCCAAGCAGTGGACGATGTTTCGTTCTATATTTACCGCGGTGAAACATTAGGTCTTGTCGGCGAATCCGGCTGCGGCAAAACAACGGTCGGACGGACGTTGTTACGTTTATATGAGCCGACCGACGGAACGATCATTTACGATGACAAGGTCATTTTTGACAAGAAGAAAAAGATTGCCGTCGATATGCTTCCCTACCGTCGCAAAATGCAGATGGTGTTCCAAGATCCTTATGCAAGTCTTGATCCTCGTATGACTATCGGTGATATTGTCGGCGAATCGATCGACATTCACAAGCTTGCCAAGGATAAAAAAGAGCGCCGCGACCGCATCATTTCCCTTCTTGAGCGCGTCGGCTTAAACAGCGAGCATGCCAACCGCTATCCGCACGAATTTTCCGGCGGTCAGCGACAAAGAGTTGGCATCGCGCGTGCGCTTGCCGTTAACCCGGAATTTATTGTGTGCGATGAGCCGGTATCGGCTCTCGACGTTTCGATTCAGGCGCAGGTCGTCAACATGTTTGAGGACTTGCAGCACGATCTTGGTCTTACTTATTTATTCATTGCACACGACTTAAGCATTGTGCGTCACATTTCCGACCGTATCGGTGTTATGTATTTAGGAAAATTAGTCGAGCTTGCAGAAAGCTATGAATTGATCTCACACAGCTTACATCCCTACACCAAGAGCTTGATTTCGGCCATTCCTGAAGCCGATCCGATTACGGCGCGCGCCTCCAAGCGCATTCCGCTGCAAGGCGATGTGCCTAGTCTCTTGAATCCGCCGAGCGGCTGTCGCTTCCGCACCAGATGCCCGTATGCGACGGAACAGTGCGCTGCCGAATGCCCGGCTCTGCGCGAGGTCGAACCCGGTCATTTTGTGGCTTGCCACAATCTTGACAAAGTCAACTAAACGTGCAAAAATCGCGTGACATCCCCGTTATCTATCCGCCAAAGGCGGTGGATATAAATTCATGCGGCGAAAAGCCGTAAATTTTAAGAAAGAGGCGATTCCATGAAACTCAAGAGAATAGCGGCTATTGTCTTAGCGCTTGCTCTTTCCGCTACCACGCTCGTCGGTATGACAGCTTGCGGCAAGAAAGAGACCAAGCCGGACGGCGTGACCGTTCAGATCGGTCCGAACCCGGAAACTCTTGACCCCGCGCTCAACAGCGCAGTCGACGGCGGTAATATGCTTATTACCCTTTTTGAACCCCTTCTCATCATTGACCAGGACAACAATGTTGTTGCCGGCCAGGCTGAGAAATACGAAGTAAGCGACGACGGTCTTACCTGGACCTTCACCATGCGTGACGGTCTTAAGTGGTCGGACGGTTCCGAGCTTAACGCAAAAGACTTTGAATACTCCTTCAAGCGTCTTACCGACACCGATCTTGCCGCTCCTTATGCAGAAACGGTTATCGGCATGGTAGACGGCTACGCTGACGCATGCGGCAATCCTGATCCGGAAACCGGCTTGCCCACCACTGAACCCAACAAAGATCTTCTCAATGTCAAGGCCAGCGAAGACGGCAAGACCCTCACGGTCGTTCTTGCTTACCCCTGCTCTTACTTTGATAAGCTCGCAGCATTTGCACCCCTCAGCCCGGTCAACGAAGCTACCGTCACCGCTAATGGCGACGCATGGGCTACCAAGCCGGAAAGCTACATCTGCAACGGTCCGTACATGATCAGCGAATGGACTCCGAGTGAACGCATCGTTTGCAAGAAGAACCCGAACTATGTCGGTGGCTGGGATAACTCCAAGATCGTTACCGACACCCTTACGTTCCTTCTCCTTGAAGACTCCAGCGCTTCGTATGCAGCTTATAACAGCGGTACGGCTCAGCTCATCAAGGACGTTCCGACCGAAGAAATTCCGAGCCTTACCGGTAAAGAAGACTTCTTTGTAGACCCGATTCTCGGTACTTACTACATCAGCATGAACCTCAACCGCGAGCCGTTCAACAATCCGCTCGTCCGTAAGGCTCTCAGCCTTGCTATCGACCGCGATTATGTAGCGAACACCGTTATGCAGGGTACTTACTCTCCGGCTTACAACTACGTAGGTCCGGGCGTTGTTGACGCAGAAGGCATGTTTATGGACAATGCCAAGGCAGCAAACGGCGGCAAGTACTACATCAGCGAAGACTACGAAGCAAACCTCGAAGAAGCTAAGGCTGCTCTTGCAGAAGCTGGCTATCCGAACGGCGAAGGCTTCCCGACCATCACTTATTCGACCAATGATGCCGGTTACAACATTCCTGTTGCTGAATACTTACAGCAGGCTTACAAAGAACTCGGTATCACCATGAACATCGATAAGATGGACTGGTCTTCCTTCACACCTGCACGTCGTGCCGGCGAATACGAAATGGCACGTAACGGTTGGATTATGGACTACAACGACGCTTCCAGCATGATTGAATTGTTCTACTCCTCCAACGGCAACAACGATGGTAAGTACAACAATCCGGACTTCGACGCAGCTCTCGACGCTTCCAAGGTTGCAGATCCGGTTGCTCACTTTGCCGCACTTCACACGGCAGAACAGATTGTATTGGAGGACTACGGCTTCATTCCGCTTGCCTACTACAACGACTTCTGGCTCCAGAGCCCGTCGCTCAAGGGCAGCTGGCACAGCCCGTATGGCTACTGGTACTTACAGTACGCTTACATCGCTGACTGATAAAGCCTTTTCACAAAACGGCCGCCCACGTTACCTTTCAGTAGCGTGGGCGGTTTCCGCAAGTATTTGAATTCGGAGAATCATTATGACTGCAACCGAAAGATTTTTAAAGTATATTACGTTTGATACCACCTCGGACGAAAGCAGCGAAACTTGTCCGTCCACCGCCAAGCAGCTGGTACTTGCCGATTATTTGGCAAAGGAGCTTGAAAATATCGGTATAACCGACGCCATGCGTGACAAAGACGGCTATGTATACGGCCATATTCCGGCAAGCACCGGTTGTGAAAACGCTCCAAAAATCGGCCTTATCGCACATATGGACACTTCACCCGATGTGAGCGGCAAGGATGTCAAAGCAAGCATGATCACATTTGACGGTCAAAATGCACCTATGGTCGATGACCGTTATATCGGCGAACAGCTCATTGTTACCGACCATACCACGCTTCTCGGTGCGGACGATAAGGCCGGTGTTGCCGAAATTATTGCTGCCTGCGACGTTTTATTGCATGACGAATCGATAAAGCACGGGCAAATCAGCATCTGCTTCACGCCGGACGAAGAGATCGGCCGCGGTGCGGATAAATTCGACTTTAAACGCTTTGACGCAGATTTTGCCTATACGGTAGACGGCGGAGAGTTAGGTGGTATCGAGTGCGAAAACTTCAATGCTGCGTCGGTAAAGCTTATCGTCCATGGCGTCAACACCCATCCAGGCTCAGCCAAGAACAAAATGCGCAACGCGATTTTGTTCTTGCACGAATTTATTTCGCTTCTGCCGCCAGCTGAGACACCGGCACATACCGAAGGCTATGAGGGCTTCTACCATATAAACGAGATCGGTGGCGACGAAACGACAGCGCATTTGCATATGCTTATCCGCGACCACAGCGACGAGATATTCGAAAAGCGAAAAGCTTTCGTCAAAGAAGCTGCCGACTACTTAAACCGCAAATACGGTGAAAACACCTTCGATTTAACAGTAAACGACAGTTATCGCAACATGCGCGTCATCATCGACAAGCACCCGGAAACGGTACAGCGCGCCAAAAGGGCCATGCTTGCCTGCGGCGTTACGCCAGAAATTACCGCTATTCGCGGCGGCACAGACGGTGCAAGGCTCAGCTTTGAAGGACTTCCCTGTCCGAACCTATCCACCGGCGGCATGAATTTCCATAGTATTTATGAGGCTATTCCGGTAAAAGCGCTCGAAAAGATGGCAGAGATTTTAGTCGAATTAGTTTCGGAAAAGTAATAGAAAAAGAACCACTTCCCGACAGGCAGTGGTTCTTTTTTCAGTTTTAGTCAAGTTTCATTTTATCTTCTCTCACTTTTGGCATTAACCCTCTTCATCTTCCGCAAGCCATCCATGAAGCTTCAAATCGACCAATCCATTTGGCTTAAAAGTCACGCCCTCATTCTCTAAAAGCTGCTTTTGTCCGACCCATCCGGGTGCTAATCGTCCTTGGTGATTTACCACTCTATGGCACGGGAAATCACCGTAATAGTCGGCCATACTCATGACTTTTCCCACAAGGCGTGAATTGTTATCCCGGCCTATCAATCGGGCGATCTGACCGTAAGTCGCTACTTTTCCAAAAGGAATTTCGCTCACAGCGGAAAGTATTTCATAAACCAAATTTTCGTCTAACATATTTTTCTCCGTCTGATATGTCATAATACAGCACCGCGTTACTTTCAGATTTTCAACGTGTATTTAAACAATTTCATAGCCAGCCCGTGCAAGCGCCTTTGCGGCTTTATCAAAATTTTCTTTTTTCGTCAGGATATAGTCGGTATCAAACGTTGAAACGGCAAAGATCCCGATTTGATTTTCTGCCAAAACAGCGGAAATCTTCGCAAGAATTCCCACTAAAGAGAACGCAAGCGTTGCAGCCACGCGAAACGCTTTCCAACCGTCCTCACGAGCCGTCGTGTTTGCCGGAACTTTATCTGTTATGCACACAAGCGAGCTTTCGCCGTCTGTTTTTCCGATAAAACAAAACGGCGCGTCCAAATCGGTTTGTGTATAATTCTTTACCTTGCAGACTGTGAAATCATAATCGAGCATTTCGATTTTCATATATATCGCTCCTCGTTCTTCATAGAAATGACAAAAAACTCCGCTTATTCACGCGGAGTTTTTCTGTTAAGATTAAAACCGTTTGAAAAAGGCAATCGAATCGTCTACCCAACGCGCATATGCCTCATCGGTCAAATCGGCGCACGCCATATTGGTATCGCTGTTAGCAAGAGCCATGCCATGCGGACCAAACGGATAAATATGCAATTCATACGGAATTTTGTATTCTGTCAAAGCTGCCGCCATGACAAGCGCGTTTTTTTCCACCGGAACTACCGCGTCATTGGCAGTATGCACCAAAAATGTCGGCGGTGTGTCGGGACTTACTCGTTCGTTTAATGTAAAAGCATGCAGCACTTCCGGATCATCAATCTGTGCACCGAGCAGATTCTGAAAGCTGCCGAAATGTCCTTCCGGTGTGATAACAGCATAGCAAAGCACGACGCCGGCCGGGCGATTTGCACCCTGCGATATTGAAATACGGCTATGTAATACCTCATCGTTCCACATTGTTCCGAGTGACGCGGCCAAATGACCGCCTGCCGAAAATCCAACGGTATAAACACGTTCGGCATCTATTGCGAACTCTTCGGCATGCTCCTTGATATACGCCATGGCAAGCGAAGCTTCCATAAGCGGAATATACGGGTCAGAGGGCGTTACTGTATAGTTGAGTACAAACGCATTAAAGCCGCGTGCCAAATATGCAAGCGCTATCGGCTCTCCTTCACGGTCAGAACAGACGCAGCCGTAACCGCCGCCGGGAATAACGAGCATAGCGTTGCGAATCGGTTTTTTCACATCGGATAGATATAGGGTGAGATAAGCGTCCTTGTGATTTGGATCAAAATAAATTTTTTCAAAGCGCATGATAATCGCTCCTATCCTCAAAGATTTCCTTTTCATTATAGCACAGCCAAAACAAAATTCAAGGAGAAATCGTCTCTAATTACGGTAAATTTGTATTTGTCACGGCAAGTAGCGGTCCGGATTTTGAGTTACCGCACCGACACCGGTAAGAATAAAGGTATGTGCGTCAACCGTTTCGCCGGTTTGGGTATTCACAAGCGCAAGCACCAGCCGGTCACCCGGATTAAACAAGCTCCGATAGCTGTCGGAGGTGTCTTTGGCAGAAGCAATATTGATATCAAAACCACTTGCATCGCGTGTAAAATGATAGATACGGAACACATAGCCGGACGGCGGCACAGCTTTTCGGGTATAAGAAACGATCGGCAAATTATTTTCATAAAACGTGCCAAGGTTCATCGCTTCCGCAACCAACAGTGCGTCAGTATACGAGGTCTTTAACACCTGCTTGCCATCGATAACGAGAAAGCTATTTTCGGGAAGCGGCGCGGTCTCACCCGGATCCGGCGTTTCCGGAACGGATGCATTTACATCGATACGTGTTCGAAGCGAGCTATCCAAAATAACCGCTGTGACTTTAGCCATTTCCGCACGCGTCAGATTATTCAACGGATTGAAGTTGCCGTTGTCGTCGCCGTTGAAAATGCCGTTATAATAGGCTTTTAACACATAGTAGCTGTAATCCGAGGGAATCGCGGAATAATCCTTAATAAACGGAGCAAACGTTTCAAGTTCACTTTCGTCATAGCTTCCGGAGTAAATGAATTCATGGCCGAGTCCCTCACCCACCGTACTACGGATTTCCGTGCCGTCCAATTCAAAAGAACGCGTAATGAACGCAGCAAATTCAAAGCGCTTGACCGGCTTTTCAAGAAGTTCTGCCGAATCGATCGACACGTGCCGTCCCATAACGCTGCACCCGTAAGCGCTCACATCGATAATTCCGGCCTCGTACATCAATTGTATGTAACCGGCATACCACTTTTCAGCGCCGGCAACATTTAAAACCTCCATGGCGCTCTTGCGTTTAGCGGCTTCTTGCTCAAGCCCGAGGTAGCGTGTAATGACCGCCGCCGCTTCGGCAACGGTAAATGTCCCTTGCGGTGCAAATGCAGTATCGGACATACCCTTTACCACGCTGTTTTCAGTCAGATACGCAACATACGGATAAAACCAGTCGTTTTCCGAAACGTCGGTGAATGCAAGCGCAGAAAGCGCCGCGATGTTTGCTGCATCACCAAACGCATAGTTGCCGTTCAGCATACCGAAAACAAGGCCGGCCGCCGCCGATAAGGCATAAATTTTCTTTTTTACGTGTCTCATGCTTTATACTTCCCGTTCAGATTTGGTTAATGCAGCGGATGCCCTGTCGTACCGGAATTGGAAGCAGTATCGGAATTTTCGGCGTTTGCCGAATCTGCCGAAGAAGAATGCGAAGTATCCGATTCGTGCTTTTCGTCTTTCTTCTCCGTATCCGGCTGCGTTTGCTCCAGACCGAACTCATCATCAAATTCGAAATCTCCGTCCATGCTGTCCGGGTCGTCATCCATTATGGGATAAACGGCGTTATGAATGTTGCAATAGCTGTTCTGCGGTGCATCCACTCCCGGTGAATAACCGGCATACGTACCGGCCGGCATTGCGGTCAGATAGTATGGGTCAGAGGGATTGATAACGTTTGCCGGATTACCTGCTTCGGCACGACAGGTATAGCGTGCGTCGGTAATCGGGATATTCTGAACGAAATTGCGATCCTCGACCTTGATAAGAGCCACCTTCATAACAGCGCTTGCCGGGCAGTACGGCGTTGCAACGCGCGCCGTCGTAGAATCCCAGTCTACAAGCATGTGCGTGCCGCAGGTCTTGGTCGGTATCTGACTCTTAGCAAACCAACCGTAAGAAACGCGCGAACCGCGTAGATCATGTCCGCACGCGTCGGAGGGCAAAAGCCCGCTGTCCGAGCAGACCGCAACCTGTGTTAAGCGCGAATAATCGAATTTCTTAAGCGGTTCACCGCCGGAGGACGCCGCGTTGATATACTTTTCGTGTACACGCGTCATAACCTTTTCCCAGGCAATCATAGCCGGATTGGAACGGAATTTACCGAGGTACTTCGGCGTATCGTAGCCAAACCAGCAAGCCGCCGTATAATACGGCGTAAAGCCGACGAAATAGCGATCCTTATCGTTATTGGTCGTACCGGTCTTACCGGCTACATTGATCTTTTTATCTAACGTAATACCGGCTGCCGTACCGTTTGAAACGACGTTTTGCAGAATCTTTGTCATGACCTGTGCGGTATCGGACGAAACAGCATATTCCGGATTGGAATTGCGCTCCAAAAGCACCGTATCGTCGTTACGTAAAACGCGCGTATAAAGCCGCGGCGAGGAATACATACCGCCATTCGGGAAAATGGAATAAGCGGCCGTCACCTCCATGACGGTAAGACCGTTGGTAAGTCCGCCCAGAGCAAGCGGAGCAAGGTCTTTATCGCTTGCAACAAGGCTGTTTAAGTGCAGTTTGTTCTGCGAGAAGTTATAGGAATACTCCGGCGTCATCTTTTGCAGAACCTTGATAGCAATGGTGTTCTTCGAGACCTCCACGGCACGGTTGACCGAAAGAAGTCCATCGTATCGCGCCGGTGCGTTTTTCGGCCAATAACGGCCAAGGTCGGCTTTATATTCAAGCGGTGTGTCATCAAAAACCGTGGAATAATTGATAAGTCCTAAATCCATGGCCGGCGCATAAACGGTCAACGGCTTGATAGCCGAACCGATCTGACGGCGGCTTTGCGTTGCACGGTTGAGATCGCGGTCGCCGGTCTTTTCCCTTCCTCCGACAACGCCTTTGACATCGCCGGTATAGGGATCCATGATGACCATAGCCGCCTGCGGCTGAATGCCGTCCGACACACGTTGAAAAGTATCCGGGTCGGCAAATACTTCCTCCATAATGGTTTGCACCTCAGGATCAATGGTCGCATAGATTTTAAGACCGCCGGAATAAATGATATTGGAAGCATATTCGCGTGAATAGCCGTATTCTTCCTTTAAGTCGGCTATGATCTGCTCGATAAGGGTATCCTTGAAATAGGAATTGGATTTTGTGACTGTACCGTCAAGTACCGTAATATTGATAACAAGTTCGGTGTTCTTTGCCGCGTCGCATTCTTCTTGTGAGATCCAGCCAAGCTCCGCCATTTTATCAAGTACATAGCCGCGGCGGCGCTTGTTTTCATTCGGATTGCGCACCGGGTCATACTTGGTCGGTGACTTCGGGATAGCAGCAAGAGCGGCGCACTCAACAAGGTCGAGTTCGGATACATCCTTGCCGAAATAATAGTTTGCCGCCGCTTGGACACCGTAATTGTTGCGCGAAAGATTGATCGTATTGAGATACATTTCAAGAATTTCTTCGCGGCTGTGCTTTTTGGTAAGACTGAGCGCACGGAAAATTTCGCGCACCTTGCGCTGAATGGTTGTTTCGTCCTCTTTGGTGATATTTTTAATGAGCTGCTGGGTAATGGTCGAACCGCCATAGCTGTCATTACCGCCGGCAAATTGCAAAACCGCACCGAAAGTACGCTTCCAGTCTACACCGCTGTGTTTCCAAAAGCGTTCGTCTTCAATGGCAATAAAAGCATTCGTCAGATTTTGCGGCATTTTGTTATAGGAGACCCAAGAACGGTTCTCCGTGCCGTAAATGCGTTGATCCTCTAATTCCACAGTATTTCCGGCGTCATCGGTATAAAAGATCTTCGTGGTCTGATTGAGGTTGGTCTTGAGGTTTTCAATGTCGAAATCGTCCTCAATAAGATAATTGTTGACATAGCCGAAAAAGATTGCCGCAATGGCAATACCGGATATGGTGCAGATAAGGAGGATGGTCATTAAGATATTAAGCACCCACTGCAAAGTCTTATTCAACATGACGCCGGTCACCTTACCGCCGGTTTTTATAACTTTTTTGACGCCGGCTTTTTTCATATTAGCGGTCGTGTTGACCGCTAATTTCTTTTCTGCCGGTTCCGTTTTGCGGGAATGGTCGTGATTGTTATTCATGTGTCCTCCGTTTTTGGGAAATCTTTGACGGACATGTATATTTTTCCGAAATCTGCAAAAAATCAGATTGAGAAAAACAAAGGAGCCGCCAAAATCAGAATGAAGATGAATTTATTTGCCTTCGTAAACACAAAGAAAGCCGCATTTGCCTTTTTGGGGCTTATTTCCGTATGCGCCGCTTGTGCGGCTTGTTATGTATGGACCGAATCGTTTGTCAAATATGAGAAAACAAACCCGATCGAATCCGCCCGCGCCGCGCAAAGCACCCAAAGCGCGGAAATTGAAACCGAAATATCTCTTTTTGAACTTCCGGCTTCCGATTACTATACGCTTCGCTTAGAAAACGGCAAGATCACCGTATACAGTGCAAACGGTACTTTGCTTTATGCCGAAGCTGACTTTTCACAAAAAACCTTATCCGAGCGCGACAAGGCAGAACTCGAACGGGACGGCTTAATCGTCACCGCCCGTTCAGAGGTAATCGAATTATTGACTTACTTGAAAAGCTAAAGACTTAGTCCTCGTCCTCGCCGTCTTTGCAGGAGGAACCGAACAAGCAGTCAAGTGCGGCACTCAAAGCACCGAGCGTTGCCATAACGGCAACAGCTGTCAAAACAATATTGAAAAGTGAAAACTCTTTATCGAAATGAACCTGAAAGCCGAAAAGGTTTTTATGCTGCTTTTTCGAGTTGATCTCCAAGCCCATATCCAATTTCGGGCGAACGGTTATATCTTTGGACACCGCAACAGCGCTCTTGGCATTTTCAAGACCGGTCTCGCATTTTTCGCGGATAGTGTCAGTTTTAAAATCAAACATGGATAATACCCCCTTATAAGATTTAGTTATATTATAACACATAATCCGAAAAAGTAAACAGCCTTTTGAAGAAATTTATATTTTATCCTATAATTTAAGAAAAATTAAGATTTGACGGCAGTCTTTTTTTGCAAAATATTCTGTATAACACTTGAATTTATGCAAAAAGGGTAGTATAATATACAAGATAGAAGAACGGCTTGCGTTTTGCCCGCCGTTTACGAAGAAATTCTCACCTTCAAGGAGAAATTCCATGTTAAAAGTCGCGATTACCGTCAATCCCAACAAAGATCATGACCTTGTGTATACCTCACGTCTTCTTGACATTTTAGAGGAATGCGGATGCCGTGTATTCATGTCCGACACGTTTAAAAAACCTTATGGAAATATGCCATCCGTGTCCGAATCACTTCTTGCCGGCAGAAAAATCGAATACCTTCCGGAATATCAGTTATTCCGACGCGTGGGTCTATGCATCGTTTTCGGCGGCGACGGAACAATTTTAAAAATAGCTAAAAAAGCCGCTTTCAGCGGCGCATACATACTCGGCGTCAATCTCGGAAGAGTCGGCTATATTGCAGAGCTTGAAACGCACGAACTTGATTTAGTGCGAAAAATCGCTTCGGTTTCCGAAATCGGCGAAATTGAGACATTGCCCGGCGTGCGTATCGACCGGCGCATGATGTTAAAGGCTGAAATTGTGCGCGGCGGCGAAAGCATTTACTGCGCAACAGCTCTAAACGACATTGTCATTTCCAAAGGCGCCGTTTCACGTATGGCCGGTCTTAAGCTTTCCTGCGACGGAAAATGCATTTCTACCTACCGTGCCGACGGGATCGTCGTGTCCACGCCGACCGGCTCTACCGCCTATTGCATGTCGGCCGGCGGCCCTATCATCGACCCTAAACTCGAATGCATCTGCGCCGTACCGGTCTGCCCGTATATGTGCGTCAATTCGGGTGCTGTCGTCTTTTCCGACCGTTCGGTTATCGAAGTGGAATTTACCGCCGACAAAATCAACGAAGCGTTCTGCACGATCGACGGAAAAGGCGTCAAGAGCCTTTATAACGGCGATATCGTGCGCATTACCAAATCTCCCTTGAATACCAAACTTATCCGGCTCAAGGATGTGGATTTTTACAGTCTTCTCAATCATAAATTAGCCGCAGCGCAGTCGAGCGCTGAATTAAATCGGCGATAAAGCGTGTTCTGTCATTCGAAAAGAGGTCTTTTTCATGAAAAGCAAACGTCAGGAAAAAATATTGGAGCTTATTGAGAAATACGACGTGGAAACCCAAGAGGATCTCGCCGATTTATTAAAAAAAGCCGGATTTGTGGCAACGCAGGCAACCGTTTCACGCGATATCCGCGAGCTTCGCTTAGTCAAGGTCTCCGCCGGTGTCCGTGAGGGACGGCAGAACAAATCCAAATACGCCGCCAACTCCGTCCGCAACGAGCTTGATACGCGTTTCACCGAAAAATTCAAGAGCATTCTTTCCGAAATGGTTATAAAAATCAGCTCCGCCGGCCATATGGTCGTTTTAAAAACCTACGCCGGCATGGCACAGGCAGCCTGCGCCACCATCGATTCCTTAGAGCTGCCGGACATTATCGGTTCTCTTGCCGGCGACGACACGATCTTTATTGTCATGGCCACCGAAAACGACGCGTTGGATTTTGTAAAAAAGCTTTCCAAAAGCATCAGCCGTTAAATTTGAGTACAAAGCCAAGGAGATTCTTCCATGCTTGCTTCGATACATATTGAAAATGTAGCACTTATCAAAAAACTTGACCTATCCTTCCCGGCCGGATTTTCAGCTTTTACCGGCGAGACCGGCGCCGGCAAGAGTATTATTATCGATTCGATAAGTGTTTTATGCGGTGCGCGCGTTTCCAAAGAGCTGATTCGCGCCGGTGAAGACTATGCGCTGGTGGAAGGGATGTTTTCCGATCTGACCGAACAAACGGTTAGCCGTTTGGAAGAACTCGGCGTTTCACCCGATGAGGACGGGATTTTGTATCTTTCACGCAAAATCACAGCCGAGGGAAAATCCTCCGCACGCATTAACGCGAAAGCTGTACCAACCTCCCTGCTTCGTGAGCTTTCCGCGTTTCTTATCAATATTCACGGTCAGCACGACAACCAAGAGCTGTTAAAAAAGGAACGCCATCTTTCGATTTTAGACGCCTATGCCGACAATGAGGACGTTTTGAAAAACTATACCGCGGTATATACGCGTTATCGCTCACTGAAAGACGAATATAAAAATTTAGTTACCGACGACGCGGAAAAACAGCGTAACGCCGAAATGCTGCGCTTTCAGATCGAAGAGATCAATGCGTTGAAATTAAAGCCCGGTGAAGAAGAGACGCTTTCAGCCGAAAAGAAACGGCTTTCCAACATTGAAAAGATTGCGGAAAACGCTCTGACTGCCTATGGTGTGCTGTTCGCCAACAATTTAAGCGCCGCAGAGAATACCGATAAGGCACTCTCCTGTCTTTCAAATCTTGCAAAAATGACAGACGGCATGGACGAATATATCGAACGGCTCGAAAAAGCGCGCTCGGAAATCTATGATATTGCCGAAAGCCTGCACGACCTTGCGGGCGATGCCGAAGAAAATCCTTCAGCAAGACTTGACAAAATCGAACAAAGACTGTATGATATATATAAGCTCAAGCGCAAGTACGGTCATACGGTGGAGGATATCCTCGCCTACCGCGATACCGCAGAAAAGCGTTTGTCCGATTTAGAGCTTTCCGATGTGCGTGCGTCCGAGCTTGAAAAAGAGCTGAAAAAGACCGAAGTCGACTTAAAAGCCGCGTCGCAAGCCCTTACCCAAGCACGTTCGGCGGCTGCCGAGCGTTTAAAAACCGAAATTGAAAAAGAATTCGAATTTCTCGAAATGAGCAAGGTTCGCTTTGCCGTGCAAATTGATCCAAAGGAATACGGTGCAGACGGTGCGGATGATGTCGAATTTATGGTACGCGCCAACGTCGGACTTCCCTTTGCGCCTCTTGCCAAAACGGCCTCCGGCGGCGAGCTTTCGCGTATCATGTTAGCCATTAAAAGCGTTATTGCCAAGAAAGACGGCGTCGAAACCGTCATTTACGATGAAGTCGATGTGGGTATTTCCGGCAAAACCTCGCGGCGTATCGGTATCAAGCTTTTGCAAAGCTCCCGTTATTCACAGGTCATGTGCGTAACGCATTCGGCGCAGATTGCCTCTCTTGCCGACGCGCATTTTTTGGTTTCCAAAGCCGAAAAAGACGGCTCGACCGTAACCGGAGTACGGTCGCTTTCCCGTGAAGAGCGAATTGATGAAACGGCACGCATTATCGCCGGTATCGATATCACCTCTTCCGCGCGTGCTGCGGCCGCCGAGCTTATTGATGACGCCAAAAACTATTAAGATGTCAAACTTGCGGATTACCGCTGTAATAAAAAATATTTAGGAGCAGAACGATGACAGTATTTGAAGAATTAAAAGCCAGAGGATTGCTTGCCCAGCTTACCAACGAAGAAGAGATCAAAAATTTGGTAAACGCCGGAAAAGCCATTTTCTATATCGGATTTGACCCGACCGCAGACAGCCTGCACGTCGGTCACTTTATGGCGCTTTGCTTAATGAAGCGCTTACAGATGGCCGGCAACAAACCGATCGCCCTTATCGGCGGCGGCACGGGTATGATCGGCGACCCGTCGGGCCGTTCGGATCTTCGCAAAGTGCTCACTGTCGAAGATATCGAACACAACTGCGATTGCTTCAAAAAGCAGATGAGCCGCTTTATCGACTTTTCCGATGGCAAGGCCATCATGATAAACAACGCGGATTGGCTGTTAAAGCTCAATTATGTGGAGCTTTTGCGCGAAGTCGGCGCTTGCTTCTCGGTCAACAACATGCTTCGTGCCGAGTGCTACAAGCAGCGCATGGAAAAAGGTCTCAGCTTCCTTGAATTCAACTATATGATCATGCAGAGCTACGACTTCTACCGCTTGTTCCAGGATTATGGCTGCAACATGCAGTTTGGCGGCGACGACCAATGGAGCAACATGTTAGGCG
>ERZ773136.1870-NODE-1870-length-19019-cov-4.289074_pt1 | contig 19019 bp, 15 predicted proteins | sample MGYA00580855_ERZ773136 | MGnify/ENA primary metagenome ERZ773136 (study PRJEB29015, sample SAMEA2737860) | human gut metagenome | biome: human gut; feature: human-associated habitat; material: faeces | place: China | collected 2012 ... | reverse complement strand
AGTACACCAGAGGTCTGCGGACCTCTGGACTCCGGGAACGGTTCAAATCGCCGGTCGAAACGGTGTTTTGGATAGGATGACCGGCTTTCGACAGGTAACCGGCTTATGCACAAACCACTTTTTTGCACAGAATTGACGGCAATGATTTGAACCGCTACGAACTCCAAGCCTTGTACAAACGGATATGCGTTTTTGTACAAATTCAAAGATGATTCTTTTGCTGACAGTAGGTTATGACGGACTGCGAAAGGAAAACTATGGGTTTGTAGGAATGGGTTACTTTTTTAGATAGAACAAAATTTTGGAATAAATGCAAGGCTTTGGCTTAAATCAAAATTGTCAATCAACGCGCCGCCGCTTTTGGCGAATGCAAAGCCTTAGCTTATATCAAAGTTTTCAATCAGCATACCACAGCTTCGGGCAAATGCTAAAAAACTTGACTTACCTCTAAACATTTAATCAGCATACCGCAAAAACAAATTCCCACCGCAACAAAGATAACGAGCAGCTACCCTTTTCAAATGTGGCTTTCACCTGTGAGCTTGCAGTGCGGCAACCCTTTTCCGAAAAACATCAGTCTTGCGTCTGCACTACAATAACCCTTTCGCACCGGTTCAAAACATCCAAAAAAGTGGGTCGCACTACATACCGGTTTAGAGACGAAAGCTGGAAATGTCACGAAAAAATTTTTCCGTAGAGTTTTGAACCGTCCCCGGAGTCCAGAGGGTCGCAACCCTCTGGTGTACTTTTGGTTCTTTTCGTACAAGCGAAAAGAATAAAACCGTTTCCCCTTCGGGAAAATTCGAGGTTTTGCAAACCTCAAATCAGCGCACATAAGCAACAATTTTGTACAAACAAAATTAAAACCTTGCCGCTGCGCGGCATTTTTCGGCGGCTCTGCCGCTAAATCCGCCGCCATTTGGCGGCTATAAAAGCGGATTTTCTTTGAAAATCCGCAAAATCCAAGAAAGAAGGTCTCATAAAGATGCCGAATATGTCCTTGAAAAAGAATCCTATGCCTACCCAAGCGCCGGACGTGCGCAATAAAAACTTCAAAGAGGTCGCTCTCGGCTATACAGCCGAACAGGCCGTCGATGAAGCAAAACGCTGCCTCGGCTGTAAAAATCACCCGTGCGTCGGAGGATGTCCCGTAAAGATCCATATTCCCGATTTCATCGCTAAGGTCGCCGAAGGCGATTTCGAAGCCGCTTATCAGATCATCCATGCTTCGTCAAGCCTGCCGGCTGTCTGCGGCCGCGTCTGCCCTCAGGAAAACCAGTGCGAAGGCAAATGCGTGCGCGGAATCAAAGGCGAACCCGTCGCAATCGGCCGACTTGAACGCTTCGTCGCCGATTGGCATAACGAACATAATACCGAGATCGTCACACCGCCCGAATCCAACGGCCATAAGGTCGCTGTCATCGGCTCCGGCCCGTCCGGCCTTACCTGCGCCGGCGACCTTGCTAAAAAAGGCTATAAGATCACCGTTTTCGAAGCACTTCACCTTGCCGGCGGCGTACTTGTGTACGGTATTCCCGAATTCCGTCTGCCGAAAAGCATTGTCGCAAAGGAAATTGACGGCTTGAAAGCGCTTGGCGTGGATATCGAGACCAATATGGTCATCGGTAAAACGCTTTCGATCGACGAATTGATGAAGGAATACGGCTTTGAAGCCGTGTTTATCGGTTCGGGAGCAGGACTTCCGAAATTTATGAATATCCCGGGCGAAAACCTCAAAGGCGTGTATTCGGCCAATGAATTTTTGACCCGAATCAACCTCATGAAAGCGTATAAAGACGATAGCGATACGCCGGTAGAGCACGCGAAAAACGTGGCTGTAGTGGGCGGCGGCAACGTGGCGATGGACGCAGCGCGCTGCGCAAAACGCCTCGGTGCGAACGTGTATATCGTGTATCGCCGCGGTATGGAGGAATTGCCGGCTCGAAAAGAAGAGGTCGAGCATGCCGAAGAAGAGGGAATCATCTTCAAAACGCTCACCAATCCGGTAGAGATTCATGGCGATGAAAACGGAAATGTGTGCGGTATGACGTGCGTGGAAATGGAGCTTGGCGAACCGGACGCTTCGGGACGCCGCCGTCCGATCGAAAAGAAGGGCAGCGACTTCAAGCTCGATGTTGATTGCGTCATTATGGCGCTCGGCACCAGTCCGAATCCGCTTATTAAATCGACGACAGCTGGTCTTGAGACCCAAAAGTGGGGCGGCATTATTGCCGAAGAGACCACAGGCCTGACCTCGCGCGAGGGCGTTTATGCCGGCGGCGACGCCGTTACCGGCGCCGCTACCGTTATCCTCGCTATGGGCGCCGGTAAAAACGCCGCGGAGGCTATTGATGAATATTTAATGAAGAAATAAACGCGTTTGCTTGCAAAACGCTCCCTCACGTTTTCGCAAAAATTCAAACGGTTTATCATAAAAAAACGTGGATTTCCAAAAAGGAGTGTTTTTCATGAAATCCCAAAAGTTAAGCCTTAAGAAGATCGTCCTTGCCGCTATGTTTGCCGCTCTTGCGTGTGTGGCAACCATGGTTATCAATATTCCGATTCCGGCGACCGGCGGCTATATCAACCTCGGCGACTGCATTGTCATTTTAGCTGGTTGGATGCTCGGCGGCGCGTATGGTGCGGCAGCCGGCGGCATCGGCTCTATGCTTGCCGACCTCATTCCCGGCTATGCTTCTTTCGCACCCGGAACGCTTGTCATCAAAGCGCTGATGGCGTTTGTGGCTTATGTTGCTTACAAGTCGTTGGCCGGTATCAACGGTTTTGTGGCACGTCTTTTGTCTGCGATCTTTGCGGAAGCTGTTATGGTGTTCGGATACTTCTTATACGAAGCAACCGTTCTCGGCTACGGAATCGGCGCACTCGGCGCGATTCCCGGCAACCTCATTCAGGCAGTCGGCGGCATTGTCATCTCGGTCGTTGTGATGGAGCTTGTCAAGAATAACCGTGCGATCGCGCGTTTGATGAACGACTAAGTTTACATAATATTGACGGGCGTCCGCAAAAGGGCGTCCCGTCTTGCGTTAGAGTTACTTTTTCCAAAATTCCGCTATGCGGTCAAACGGAGAAAAACATGAAGCATTTGAAAACACTTCCGGTCAAAGGAACAGACACGGCCGCACTTTTCGGCACAGAAAAAATCGGTAAAATCCTTTTTAAAATAGCGCCGCCGGTCATGCTTGCGCAATTGATCTTGGCGCTTTACAACGTGGTGGACAGCTATTTTGTCGGCAAATTTTCCGATGACGGCTTAACGGCGCTGTCGGTTATTTATCCGATTCAGCTGTTTATCACCGCGCTTGCCGTTGGCACGGGCGTCGGCGTCAATACGCTTATGGCGCGCCGCTATGCGCACGATGAAAACGACGAAGCCGATAAGACCGCCGGCACGGGCATGGTGCTTGCGTTCGTGTCCTGGGCGGTATTTGCGATTGCTTCCGTTTTTATCATGGAACCGTTTGTCAAGCTGTGTACTTCGTCGCCGAATGTAATAAAGGACGCGGTAACATACGGACGAATCGTGTCGGTCGGCAGCATCGGCGTGTATATGGAGGGCTGCTTTACCAAGGTTCATCAGGCGTCGGGCAATATGAAGCTGCCGACGATCGCGCAGGTGGCCGGGGCGCTTACCAATATTGTGCTTGACCCGATCTTTATTTTCGGCTTTGGTTTTATTCCGCAAATGGGCGTGGCCGGCGCGGCCATTGCAACGGTCATCGGACAGATTGCGGCGGCCGTCATCACGGGTGTGCGCGGTGTGCGGCGTCCGCCGAAATTCGCAAAACTCGGCGAATATATCAAGCCGATCTACTATTACGGTTTCCCGTCTATCTTTATGCAGATGCTGTATGTAGTTTACATAATGCTTCTCAACATCATCCTGTCCGGCTTTTCGGACGCGGCGGTGACCGTGCTTGGACTTTATTACAAATGGCAGTCGTTTTTCTTCATTCCGTTATTTGCGCTTCAGACCTGTATCGTGCCGGTGCTAAGCTATAATTTTTCCAGACAAAGTTATGACCGGTGTCGGGCGATCGTGCGCGATTCGGTGATCTTTTCGTTAGTGCTTATGGCGTTCGGCATTTTCTCATTCGAGGTGATACCGCAATATCTGATCGGGATATTTTCCAAAAGTAAGGAAGTGCTTGAAATCGGAAAGATCGGCTTTCGCATCATCGGCGCAAGCTTCGCACCGGCGGTCTTTTCGCTCATTTCGCCGACCATTTTTCAGGCTATCGGCGAAGCAAAACAGAGCTTATTTTTGTCATTGTTCCGACAGCTCATCTGCCTTGTGCCGATCTTCTGGCTGTTCTCGTTTGTCGGCTTAAACTACACATGGCTGTCCTTCCCGATCTCAGAAACGCTTACGACGGTGATCGGCCTTTATTGGTATTACCGGGATTTTGTAAAAAAATACCGCAAAAGTCTTGCGGAGGGATCATGACACGGTTATTGGGAAAGATCAGACAGGCCAAGCGGCAGTCTTTAAAAAGACAGATAGCCGTAACCGCAGGCATTATCGTGCTCGGACTTGCTGTCGGCGTATTACAGAAACGGATAGACGTTTTGCCGGGTAATGCGTTTCCGCTATGGCTGCAAAGGCTGTAACAGCATAAAAAAAACGCCGCACGGTTCGAATTTCGAGCCGTGCGGCGTAAATTTTGTTTATTCTTCTTCCGGAAGAAGATTTGTCATGCTGTGCAGGCTGATAGCGAGCGTTGACATGTTATGTAACAGCGCCGATGTCGTCGGCAGCATCACGCCCGAAACGCCGCAAATAATAAGCCCTAAGTTGAAGCCGACAATAAAGCGGTAGTTCCGGTCAATGCGCTCCATAAGCGCTTTGCTTAGCTTGCGTAAGGTCACTAATTCAAACAGATCTTCTGACGAAATGGTGATATCGGCAATCTCTTTGGCAATGGCTGCGCCCGTGCCGATGGCAATACCGGCGTCGGCCTCCGAAAGAGCCGGCGAATCGTTGACGCCGTCGCCGATCATGATGACCTTGTGTCCCTCCGCCTTGGCTTTCCGGATGTAATTTGCCTTGTCCTCCGGCAGGACCTCCGCATGGTATTCATCCACGCCGACAGAAGCCGCAACGGCTGCCGCCGTGCGCTCGTTGTCGCCGGTCATCATCACAACACGCTTGATTCCGCAGTCATGTAACGCTTTTATGGCAGCCTTGGCTTCGGCGCGCAATGGGTCGGAAATGCAGATGACCGCCGCAAGAACGCCGGATATGGCAAGATATAAATGCGAGTATTCGCCGGAAAGCGCGTGATATTTTGCTTCTTCACCTTCGGGAATCTGACAGTCCTCGTCCTCAAAGACAAAGTGCGAGCTGCCGATGACCACTTTTTTGTTTTCCACCATGCTGGAAATGCCGTGAGCCACTACATATTCCACGCTCGAATGGTATTCCTCGTGATTGAGTCCGCGCGCCTTGGCTTCTTCGACCACGGCGTTGGCAAGCGAATGCGGATAATGCTCTTCAAGGCAGGCGGCAAGGCGCAACATATTGTTTTCCGCACGGCCGCCGAAGGTAACGATCTCGGCTACGCGCGGCTTTGCATAGGTGAGCGTGCCGGTCTTGTCGAATACGACCGTGTCGGCCTTGGCAACAGCCTCCAAAAAGCGGCCACCCTTGACGGATACGCGGTATTTGTGGCATTCGCGCATACCCGAAAGCACGGCTATCGGGATGGAAAGCTTTAAGGCGCACGAAAAATCGACCATTAACACGGCAAGCGTTTTGGTGAGGTTGCGCGTTAAAAAGTAGGTTAACGCCGTACCGCCGAGCGTGTACGGAACAAGACGGTCGGCAAGGCGCGAAGCGCGATCCTCTGCCGTCGATTTGAGCTTTTCGGAATCCTCGATCATCTTGACGATGCGATCGTAACGGCCGCCGCCCGACGTCTTTTCCACGCGGATGACGCATTCGCCCTCTTCCACGACTGTGCCGGCGTAAACATAGCTGCCGACGCTCTTGCGAACCGGTAAGGATTCGCCGGTCATGGAGGACTGATTGACGGTAGCTTCGCCCTCGGCAATCTTTCCGTCGAGCGGAATTAAGCTTCCGGTGCGCACGATGATCAAATCGTTTTCGCGCACTTCGCCGATCGGGACGAGTTCTTCGTTGGTGTCGTTTCGCACCCAGACCTTATCGACGTTTAAGGACATCGCGCCGGCAAGGTCGGCAACCGACTTCTTGTGCGTCCAATCCTCCAAAATCTCGCCGATGCGGAGCATGAATATGACGGAGCCTGCCGTTGAGAAATCGCCGCGGATAAGGGAAACCGTCACAGCGGCGGCGTCGAGAACGGATACCGTGAGTTTTCCGTGCCAAAGCGCTTTCAGACCCTTACCGATGTATTTTATGGCGCGGATAGCCGAAAGCACGGCACGAACCGGCATAGGGAAGAACAGCTTGACGGCAAAGCGCCGAAAAACGGTGGAAATGAGCGTTTCTTCAAAATCGCGGTTGAGCGCACGCGGCGTGTGTTCGGGAACGGTTACGCTCTGCGCGGCGCTTTCAAAGGAAAATTTGGCAAGCGCTGTAAGAACCGCCGCACGGGAATTTTCGTTAAAGAGAATGACGGCGTCCATGGTGCGGTCGTAAACGCGCGCGCCCGTTACGCCGGGAATCTGCTTTAAGTAGTATTCCGTAAGATCCGCTTTTTCAAGCGTCATGCGGCCGGCCAAGAGGTGTACGCGCAGTCTGCCGCGGGATTCGTGTAAAATTTTGCATTTCATGTGTTTTGACCTCTGTCAAAAGATTTTATACAAAAAACGGGACTGTCTTACGACAGTCTCATTTCAGACTGTTGCAAAAGTCTGTATGACTTATCGGGCGAAAGCCCGAATCCAATTTAAATCTGAAAAATTCGAGGACATGCGCCGCGAATTTTTCTCCGATAGATTCGCGCGTGTCGAAAAGCGTTCGCTTTTTGGCATGAGGCGCGAGCGCACGAATCAGCAAGCGTGCCGTAAAACGCAGTTTTGCGGCACATTCAAATGGGGCTGTCTTACGACAGCCCCATTTCAGGCCATAGCAAAAGCCTTTGTAACTGATTTGTTTAAGCCTGTCTCATTATTCAGCGGCTTCGGCTGTTTCCGGAGCTTCGCTTTCCGACTCGTCTTCAACGACCTTGGCGTCCTCTTCGGCACGCTTTTCGTTGATCTCTTTTGCATCGGCAAGAATGTCGTCTGCGTTTTCCTTAACGGTGGTTACGGTCGTCATCACGCAATCCTTTGCACGCAAAGCGGCGGCCGTTGCTTCCGTATAAACCTTTTTCGCATCCTTGCTGGAAAGAATCTTAATGCCGACTGTGCCGAATAAAACGCCTCCTGCAAAAAGTCCGAGTTTTGCTAAAAGTGAACTCATGATAAAAACCTCCTATTTGATTTCTGCTTACATTGTAGCATAACTTCTTTTATTTTTCAAGAGCAAGAGCCATTATTTCACGAAATTTTCATTTATGGCATTTTGTCCCGGCGAACAATTTTTTCCAAATCGCATACCATGATAATAAAACGCCATGAAAGGACTGCTTTTTATGAAAAAAACGCTTTACAGCGATGAGATCAACCGTTTATCCAACCGTGAAAAACACTTTTTCGCCGCCGCCAATACAAGCGCCGGTTTTGTGAGCTTTTTTGACCGCGTGTTCGACCCGAACGCTCTTTCGAAGCTATACATATTAAAGGGCGGCCCGGGTGTCGGCAAAAGCACGCTCATGAAAAAAGCCGCGTCGGCAGCCAAAGCGCAAGGCTGTACGCCGCTCTATTACCATTGTTCCTCCGACCCGAATTCGCTCGACGGCGTTATCATTCCCGAAACCGGCAAAGCCATTATCGACGGCACTGCGCCGCATACGGTCGATCCGCGTTACGCCGGCGCAAAGGAAGAGATCGTCAACCTCGGCGAAGCGTGGAATATTCCGCTTCTTGAAAAAGAGAGCCGCCGGATTTGTGAGATATCCGACCAAAAGAGCGCGCATTACCGCACGGCGTATCGGCTGCTTGCCGCCGCGAAAAACGCCGACGCCGAGCTTGCCGACATGGGCGCACGCTGCCTTGACCGGCAAAAAATGCGTGCCGCCGCTGCCCGTCTTTGCGCAAAGCATATCAAAAAGGGCGGCAGCGCTCACTTAACGCTTACTGCGGCCGACGCTATCAGTTGCGACGGTGAGCTTCGTTTCTTTACGCCGGAAAAGCAGGCAAAGCACCTCTATTTTATCAAGGACGCCCATTCGACAGCCGGTGCGTTTTTCGCCGTTCTTGCCGAGCTTGCTCTGCGCGCCGGCGCGGATATTACCGCCGGCGTCCGGCCGCTCGACGTGTCGGAATATGCGTTTTTGTATTTTCATGAACCGTCCGTCTGCGTCAGCCTGTACGACGACGAATTCTGTGCGAAATTAGACCGTGCCGAGATTCCTTATAAGGTCATCAACCTCGGTCGCTTTTTCGACGCTAAACGCTTTGCCGCCAACCGTGCCAAATATCGCTTTACCGAAAAATGCCGCAAGGCTCTTATCGACGCTGCCGAGGAAGAGCTTGCCGCTGCCGGCGCGCTGCATGCCGAATTGGAGCGCATTTACGGTAAAGCGACCGATTACAGCGTCGTTTCGGAAATGTCCGAAAAGGTGATTGCGGCTGTGCTTCGAAAATAGCACCTTACGGGCGGACAGATCCGTTAAATAAGGCTCTTGACGCACGCAAAGCAAAACCCCCGCGGAATAAATCCGCAGGGGTTTTGCAAAAGGAGAGATGTGCGCACTTGTTTTGGCGCTTATGGACAGTCCGGAAAAGGAGAAATTCGGACTTGTCTGTAAAAGTGGGTTATTGGCAGATCTCGAGGATTCTTTCCACAAAATCCGTCGTTTCGTAGCCTTCGGTGTTCTTGACGGCAAGAGCTGCTTCATAGAGAGACATGTTCTTGACGTTGCCGTAGTAGGTAACGCCGTCAAGCTTCATGTAGGCGCGGATGTAGATCTTTTCGGTGTAGTTTTCCTTGGATTCCGGAATACCGGTGAGAACGGCGGCGAAGATAGAAGCCGAAGTGTCCTCTTCGTCCATGAGCTTGTTTATCTCAATGACGCCGTCTGCCTTTTTGAAGGAAATGCCCGAAACCATGGCCTTTTCAACAGAGCCGAGATCGTCGAAGTTAAAGAGCGATTCGTCGTTATCGAGCTGATCGAAGAACTTTGCACGGGTAACGATGAAGCCGATTTCGGCGTTGTCAGCCGTAAGAGCCGCATTGTGAACGCTTGCCTTGAAGCGCATACCCTGGACTCCGCCTGTACGGATGGAAACGGTATCGAGCAGTGCGGGCGCGTCAACCTTTTCCCAAACAGCATACAGCGTTTCGTTGGCAATGATGCGGTGTGCTTTGTAGTTTACGGAAATGACCTTGCCGCCGTCGGTGCGCGACCAGCCGGCAAAGCGGTAACCGCCTGCGATGTCGGTCGGTGCGATAAGCTCCAGATTGATCGTGTTGTTTTTGTCGTCTGCGCTTTCCCAAAGCGTCTTGGTGAGCTTTTCGGGCATGGCAGCAGTGACCGGAGAACCGGTGGAATTTGCAAAGGTAACGGTTACCTGCTTATCCTCTGCTTCGAGACCGGCCGGAATGTACCAATAGTAGATGTTGTCGAGATACATCACATAGTTGCCGTCGTTGCGGTCAAAGAAGAAACCGAAAACGTTGTTGGCCGGATTGGAACCGAAAATGAGGTTTGACCAAGCCGTCTGGCGCGAAACGGTGCCCTGATGGTAGGAACCCTCATGGCTAGCGCCGGAGTAGATGACAAGGCGCGAACCGTCGGCACTGTCAAAACGGTAATCAAAGGTAACGTATTCTTTTTCTGCCGTGCGGCCTCTGTTCTTGAGAGCGAAACCGGAGTAGATTTTTGAACCGGCAATCTTCAATACCTTGCTGCCGGTGGTCTCATCGAGAACGACCGTTGCGGTAAAGTCGGCCGAGCCGAACTGATTGAGCTGTAAGAATTCAAGGTCGTTCGAGGTTAAGACCGTGCCGACTTCATAGTCGTCGAAATTCTCCTGCATAACGACCGGCTTTGCTTTCTGCCAAAGAGCATAGAACGTAAAGTCGCCCGGAACCTTGTAGGCGTTGTACTGGCAGTCCTTGATCTTAAGACCGCCGTCAGTAGCCGACCAACCGGCAAATTCGTAACCGGCCGGAGCGCTGGACGGAGCAAAGCTGCTTAAATCGACCGTAACCGGCTTGCTCTGACCGTTGTAGAAGTTGTACCAAACATAACGGGTGATGTCCGCCGGCATTTCGGCGTCCTCATAGCCGTTAGAATTTTTGAAAGAAATGGTCTTTGCGACCGCGCTCTTGTGAGCCGGTTCCGACGCATCGTCGATTCTCGTGGAGAACGACCATACCGTGATATCGTCAAGATAAATCTCGCCTTCGCCGGCAGACTGGTTGAAGCCGAAGCCGACGCAGGGACTTTGTACATAGCTGTGGTTGCGGAACTGCGTCCATTCGGTGGTCGTCGAAGCCATAAGAGCGTTGTTTGCGGTCCAGTTACCGGTCTTGCCGTCGCCTGTGCCGCCGACAAACATAGCGCCCTGTGCAGAATAAGCCGCACTGTTTAAGGTCTTGTAGCCGGTCGAAGCCGGGAACTTGTAGTTGAAGGACATAACGGTGTACTTTAAGTCGCTGTTGTCGAACCAAACGCCGAACGCCTTGTAGGTCGTGCCGGTAACCTTTAAATAGTGGTTGCCGTCTTCTTCCTCTAAGACTTCAAAGGTGCAGCCGGAGCCGATAACGCCCCAACCCATTTTGCCGAAATCGACGAGCTTGTTGGCTTCCGTGCCGGAAAGAAGGCTTGCGATGTCGCCACTTTCATATGTACCGACCGGGATGTTGTCGAAATCCTGATAGAATAAAAGCTCGGAGGTGACTTCTGTCAAAGCTGCGTTTTCGTCTTCGACGATAGGCTCTGACGGTGTTTCGACCGTTTCCGGCGTGAAAGCATAGGCGCTCATGCATAAAAGCGCTGCTGAAAGAGCCGCCGCGAAAAGGGGGCGTATGGGGTTTCGTTTCATGGTAGATCCACTCCTTTTATGATTTTGGGCTTTCTGTACACAAATTATCTTTGCGCTCCGCTAAAAATATACCACATTTCAAAACCCTTTTGCAAGACAAAAACGACTGTACTATAGACAATTTCTTGTATTTGGCATTTTTTCGGTATAATTATCAAAAAAGAGAATTTTTTCGATATAAACCGCCGCCGGCGAAATTCTCGCATTGCGGCTGCTGTAAACAAAAAGATCGGAACGGCAAAAAAACGTTCCGATCTTGCTTTGCTAATCGCCTTGCTTTAAATAGGCTTGGATCCGGGCAAGGTCAACCTTGTCATACGGTATGCCTTGCTTGACGGCGGTCGCTGCCACCGCGCCTACGCCTTCGCCCATACCGACGCAGATGGGCATAACGCGGAAATTCGAATGCGCCTTGTGCGTACCGGAAATATTCCGTCCGCAAAGGAGGAGTCCTTCGACCGTCTTTGGCAGGAAGCAGCCGAGAGGGATGGTGTATCCGCGCGCTTGCGTAAATTTTGCCTGTGCGCCGTTGGCGTCCAAGCCTGCGCCGTCGAGATTGTGGATATCGAAATTGAAATGCGCGTCCCATACGATCCAATCGTCAAAAATGCGCGGCTCGAGAATATCCTCCTCGGTCAATGCGTAACGTCCCTCAAAATGCCGTGTTTCGCGGATTCCCATGAGCGACGCCGTCGCGATAAGATAGCAGTTTTCAAAGCCTGGCACGTATTCGCGCAAGAACGCGACGATTTTGTCTATCTGACCGCGGCAGACAAGCTCGGCCTTTACCAGATCCGCGTTTTTCGTGCCGTCGATTCCGGTAACGTTGGTCATGTTGCAGGTGACGATGCCGGGAAGCGTCGAACGGTAGAGAAGAACATGCCCGGCAGGCGCTGGCAGATGCTCGCGTGCAAGCGCCTGAAGCTCACCTTTGTCGGTCATGTAGGTGCTTTCAAACGACGGTAACAGCACCGCGCGGCTCATATCCACGCCGCCGACCTTGAACATGAGGGTGGCCGGCTGCATTTTGCCGTCGTTCTCCCGTCCCATGAAGTACGGTACGCCGGCTTTGGCGGCAATATCGCCGTCGCCGCTGGCGTCAATGACCGTGTGCGCAAAAATGGCTGTGCGCCCTTCTTTGTTTTCAACGATAACGCCTTTCACGCGGTTTTCTTCCATAATGACATCGCTTGCAAGCGTGTACAGATAGATCTTTACGCCCTCATCCGAAAGCATTTTCAGAAACTGGTACTTTAAGCGCTCCGGGTCGATCTCGTTTAGGATCTTTCCGTGCAGCTCGCCGTCGCGCAATGCGGCGCTGTCGGCGAGAATTTTGTGATATAGCCGGCTGCCGCACGAGCCGGTCCAATGGCTCATCATGCCGCTCGTGGCAATGCCGCCGAGCGCGCCGAGCGCTTCTACAATGACGGTTTTTGCGACGAGGTGTGCTGTGGTGTAGGCCGCCGCTACGCCGGCAGGGCCTGCGCCGATGACAAGCACGTCGGTCTCGACGACCGGAAGCTTGTGTGCGTTTTCTGTATAAGTCATGCGTATTCCTCCCAAAATCTCTTGACTGTAGGCTCATTATAAGCTATAATATAAAAAAGAGCCTTGAATATCGGGCGAAAATCAACAAATATCGGGCAAATTTGCCGAAAGGAACCGTATGAGATCCGCGATTCAAGCCATTGCCGACTATATTTCCTACTTAAAAGCCGAAAAAGGGCTGTTTGTCACCATGCATTCCCATGGCGGCGCACTGACCCACATAACCGGGCTTCTTGCGCCGTTCAATATCCATGCCAACCCTTATTGCATATATGTCAAATCCTTTCCCGACCGTTGGAATGAATGCATTTACCGGCAATCGAAGATCTATGAGCACATCCGCACGCACGGCGATGAGATTTTTTTTGGTTCTTGCTATGCCGGTGTTGGCGAATACATTGTCCCGGTGTGCGAAAACGGCGACATTTACGGATTTATCAGCGTGGGCGGCTACGAAGGAAGCTCGGCCAAGGCGCTGCATGCCGCCGAAAAATATCAGCTGCCCAAGGATACACTTTTCGACTACTATCAGACCTATCTGTCAAAGGAGATTCCTGCAAAAGAAGAGATTTCGACGCTCATTCTGCCGTTACGCTTCATGATGCTTGCCGCCTATCGCGAAAAGCCGGTGCTGTATGCGTCCGGACAGGCTTCTCTTGCTGCGGCGGCGCTTACGTTTTTGCACCGGAATTTCGCGTCGCCGGTCACACTCGATGACGTCGCGCGCTATTGCGGCTGTTCGCGGCGCACGCTCAGTGCGGCCTTTGTCCGGCAGACCGGCTATACCGTGCAGAAATACACCGAAAAGCTGCGCATGGAAAAAGCGCGGTCTCTTTTGGGAGAAACCGCGCTTTCGGTGACCGAGACCGCATTTTTATGCGGCTATTCCGACGCAAACTATTTTTCTTCGCGCTTTGCAAAATATTTCGGCTTTCCGCCGACGCACTATATTACCGGATGAAATTGGTGCGCCGGAATTCCTCGCGCTCCGGCACGGTTATTCCGGTAGCCTTTCCGGCCTCTATGCAGCGAAGTAAATACGCCATGTTGTCGGCAAGTGTGCGCATGGTCTGCAAGCCTTCTTCGTCCTTCAGCACATCTTCCGGCGCAGAGCCGTGTACCTGATTCCAGTACTGCGACGAGACCACCGGCATATTGGAAATCTGAAAATACTTGTTTATGCTCTCAAAGGCTGCCGATGCGCCGCCGCGCCGACAGCTGACCACCGCGCAAGCCGGCTTGTTCTGTAAAAAGCGTCCGGCCGAGTAGAATAACCGGTCCATGAACGAAATAAGCTGACCCGACGGGCCGGCATAGTAGACCGGCGTGCCGAAAACAAAGCCGTCGGCCGTTTCGCATTTGGCGGCAAATTCGTTGACAAGGTCGTTTTTGAAGCATTTTCCGGTCTTGCGACAGGCTCCGCAGGCGATACAGCCCGATACCGGCGTGTGGCCGAACGAGAAGATCTCGGTTTCGATTCCATGTGTATTAAGACGCTGCGCTAAGTGGTCGAGCGCTGTGAAAACACAGCCTTTTTCGTGCGGACTGCTGTTGACAAGAAGGACTTTCATATTTTTCTACCTTTCTATATACAGAATTTTGTTTGACGGAGGAATTTTTGCGCTTACGGCATTTTATGCATAAAAAAGCGCCGCTATTCTTTCCTGCCGGACGTGTTATCCTGTTTTCAGATATTTTATCCGAATTTTTTGACTTTTTAAAGAGGGTTATGGAAACTTTCCGGAAAAGAAGTTCAAAAACAAATATAAACCCCTTTATGAAGCGGTTTTTTGTGCATTATAACGCTTTTTTAAAAAAATCAGCAAAAATAGTAAAAATGGATTGACTTTTTTTGTGAGATGTGCTATTATTATTCCGTAACGAAAAGTATTTCTTATGAAATATGACCTTGGGGGTGTTATATGAGACCGTCATGCGTTTTAAGACGCGTACATCTGCTATTTCTTTCGGTATTTCTTTTGGCAGCCGGAATCTCCGCAGGCGTAATGGCCGAGGAACCCGCCGAAACCTCCGGAAAATCGCCGCTTATTCTCATCGAAGCAGGTTTGCCCGATGAAAACGGCTTTTTCGATGTGACGGTAAACGCGGAAAACTTAGAGTTTCTGGTTTCCGAAATTGCCCTTCGCTACGATGGGAAAACGGTATGTCCCGTCGGTACGGACGGCGAACCGGCAAAGGATTTTTCCGATTTTGCCAAAGCGGCTCGCTTTGACGGCGTTTCCCGTATCGGTGAAAAGTTGGATGCCGAAAAAGGATATTTTCTCTTTACCCTGTTTGCTAACCCCGGCACAGAGAGTGACTATGTCTGGAATACCATGGTTCATTTCGGCGAAAAGACGGAGCTTTACCGCTTCCGCTTTAAGAAGATCGCCGACGGTGATTATGGCTTTAGCCTTGCAAGCGCCTATGACGGCGGCGTGTACGACCCGTTCTTCCCGGACGGCGCGGTGGTAACCTCCGCAACGGAAAAACGCCATGTCAGCGAGCTTGTTATACGGGTTCTCGGCGCGGACGGCAAACCGGTAAGCGAAAAGAAACAGCAGACCGTCTATTATTACTACTCCGAGCTGTATCCGAAGAATTTTACCAAGGAACAGCGGCTTTCCGGAACGGTCTATTTGGTGAAAGGCGATTATGCGGCGGCTGCCGACGGCGCGCTTGCAGTCATCGACCCGGATAACCGTGAGGTAAGACCTTTTGAAAAGGACGGAAAAATGCTTTATCCGCTCCGCTTTGTGTGCGAAAGCCTGAAATGCACGGTAACGTGGAATGAGGAAACCGGCACGGCGACGGTAACACGTCCCGACGGCGGCGAATCGGTGATCACGCTTTCCGGCGAAAGCGCTGCGACGGACGCTATGACGGCGGACGATACGCTTTTGGTGGAAAACGACCGCATTATGGCTTCGGAAAAGCTGCTCGCAGCCATTTCCGGCGCACGCAGCTACGATGCCGGAAACGGCATGGTGTTTTATACCGGGATTCCCGAATGGACGCCCGACCGAGACGCCGAAAAACAGGCGCTTGAAGCCATGCAGTACGTGCTTATGCCGTTCTTCCGCATGTTTCTTGACCTTTAAGTTTGGCATTCGGGCCATTTAAAACAGCGCAAAAATAATTCACATAAAAAAGAAAGGGTGCAAAACATGAAGAAACTTACACTTTTCCTGTCTGTTCTCCTTGCTATGGCGGTTTTCGCCTTTGCAGCGAGCGCAGCGCCGGTGGATTACACGGCGAACGAAGACGGTTCGTTTGATGTGACCTATACCGGTACGGCCGGCGAGTATTACGCCATTGTGATCGTGGAGGGCATTGCTGCAGAAGGCGAAGCTCCCGTTATCACCTCCAGCTCCATTCAGTACATTGACCAGGTAACGGCCGGCGCAGACGGCACGGCAGCCTTTAACGGCATTCTGTTAAAGACCGACGGCGTCAAGGGCACGGTTTACCTCGGCGGCAGCGACCTTGCAGCTGCAAAGCTTCTCGGTTATGTCAATAACGACGGCGACGAAGAGACCTTTACGGTAAGCGGTACGGTTACTTCGGATTCCGCAAAGGAAGCAAATGTAACTCTTACCAGCACCACGGATGAAGCCAAGGTGTTCACGGTTTCAACCGCTTCCGGCGAATATACGATTGCTGTTCCGGCAGATACCTATAAGTTTGTTGTTACAAAGGCAGCTCACCTGTCCTACACCAAGAACGAACTCGAAGAGAAGGCAAATGTCGCAAAGGACGTTGAACTTAAGGGTGGCGATACCAATGCGGATGGAACCATTAACTATGTTGATCTCGGTGACGTAATTGCAGCTTACAATTCGGATGCTGAAAACTGTGATATCTCTGGTGATGGCACTGTTAACTATGTTGATCTGGGTATTGTAATTTCCAACTATAATGCAACGGCTGTTGCAGAATAATTGTGGAGGCTAAGAGCATATGAAAAAAACATTAAAATTTATTTTGGTTGCTGCCTTAGTTGCAAGTGCTTTGGCGATTGCAGCATTTGCAGCAGTTGATGTAAACTATTATTTGGATGCGGTTGATGCTGATAAGGGACAGTATGATTTGTATATCAATATCAATTCTGATCTTCCTATTGGAACATTTGCAACGAATTTCACTTTTAACAATGAGTTGTTGATGCCTACAGATGATACCTATGCGCCTATTGATATTTCAGCGGCAAGTACAAAAGATGATACTTCGATTTATCCGGCTGAAGTTAAGGTCGGCAAGAAAACCTATTCTTACGCATTGGCTGATAATACTTGGAAAACTACCGGTAACAAAACCCAATTTTGGTTGGCTGCTTATTCTACGGACGCTGACAAGTTTACCAGCACTGATCTTGATATTGTAAGCATTACATTCAAGCTTGCCGACGGAAAGACCCTTGCAGATATAACAGAATCCGATTTTGTCATTGACATGATTTATGCGGTAGACAGCGAAGGTACCCGTTATGGCTATAACGAAAGCAACGCAAAAGTAGATGTTGCTTTCACCAATAACGTTCCGACCAAAACTCCTACCCCCTCCAAGCTTACCGTTCCGGTAACGGCCGGTGACATCATCTACTTGCAGGATGACACCACTGTCAAGGCTGAAACAACCGGCGACTTTGAGCTTCCTAAGACCGACGACGGCTACGTTGTAGTCAACACCGGCTTCACCGCTCAGAAGCTCTACAAAGTAGAATCCGGCAAGATCACCGAAGTCACTTCGAATGAAAACGGCGTTCTCGCTACCGATTCCGCTTCGCTCCGTAAGGATTCCACCGCTACCGGTCTTCGTTTCAAGACCTCCTTCCTTACCTCCCTCAAGGATTCCGTTAAGGAATACGGCGTGCTCGTAACCGTTGAATCCAAGAAAAATAACCTCCCGGACGACTATGTTCTCAACATGGCTCTCGTTAATGCCGAGAAGGCTAAGAAGGGTGTTTCGTTTAATAAGGCAGACGGCACGGATATCTACTACGACGTTGACGGTGCAAGAACCATCGTTACCGCTGTTGCAACCGGTATCCCGCTTACCAAGGACGCTGTTACCACCAACATCGCCGCTCGTCCGTACTACGAACTCGAAGACGGCACGATCATCTACGGCGAAACCGTAAAGCGTCAGGCTGCTGAAGTCGCTCAGAAGATCAAGAACGAAGACGCTGAGACCTACGCGAAGTATAAGGATTATATCGATCAGATCATCGCGCTCGTCGCAGAAGATCCGACTTACGCAACCATCGACCTCGGCCCGCTCTTTTCCTAAAATCTAAGGCTTTATAAGACCTCAAAGGTGCGGTCATCTGTAAAAGGATGCTCCGCACCTTTTGTATGCTTTTTTATGCGGCCGCAGCCGGTCGGGAACGCTCGACTTTGCGCAAAATTTGTCATATTTACAAGATAATCTAAAAACTTTCAAAAATTAACGAAAAAAATATCGAAAAACTTATTTACAAGTTTCCGAAAACGTGATAAAATAGTATCTGACACCGAATGCCCGTGCGAACTGTAAAGTCACACGGTTCTTTGCGTGTCCTAAATACGCTTTTCTCATAAAGATATAAAATTCAGGAGGAATCAAAATGTCGCAGAGAAAAAAACTATCGATGGACGGCAACACCGCCGCGGCGCACGTTGCCTATGCCTTTACGGAGGTTTCTGCCATTTATCCGATCACCCCTTCCAGCCCTATGGCAGAAGTGACGGATACCTGGTCTGCCACGGATAAGAATGTCTTTGGCGAACCGGCAAGAAACATCTTCGGCGAACGCGTTAAGATCATGGAAATGGAATCCGAGGGCGGCGCGGCCGGCGCTGTTCACGGCTCTCTCGCTTCCGGTGCTCTTACCACCACCTACACCGCTTCCCAGGGTCTTCTGCTGATGATCCCGAACATGTACAAGATCGCCGGCGAACTGCTTCCGAACGTTATCCATGTTTCGGCTCGCTGCGTCGCTTCTCACGCTCTTAACATCTTCGGCGACCATTCCGACATCTATGCATGTCGTCAGACCGGCTATGCTATGCTTGCCGAATCCAACCCTCAGGAAATCATGGATCTCGCGGCAGTTGCTCATCTTTCCACCATTAAGGGCCGCGTTCCGTTTATCAACTTCTTCGACGGCTTCCGCACTTCTCACGAGCTGCAGAAGATCGAAGTATGGGATTATGAAGACCTCAAGGACATGGTCGACATGGACGCCGTCAAGGCATTCCGCGAGCGTGCGCTCAGCTCCGAGCATCCCACCATGCGCGGCTCCCACGAGAACGGCGATATCTTCTTCCAGAACCGTGAAGCTTCCAACAAGTACTATGAGGCAGTCCCCGCAATAGTCGAGGAGTACATGGGCA
>ERZ773136.1862-NODE-1862-length-19081-cov-3.964890_pt1 | contig 19081 bp, 15 predicted proteins | sample MGYA00580855_ERZ773136 | MGnify/ENA primary metagenome ERZ773136 (study PRJEB29015, sample SAMEA2737860) | human gut metagenome | biome: human gut; feature: human-associated habitat; material: faeces | place: China | collected 2012 ... | reverse complement strand
TCGCCGGAAAACGCTGTCTTGACATGGGCTGCGGGCTGGGATTCACCGCACTGGCCGGACGCTGGCTTGGGGCTGAAGTCATCGGCATGGACTACGACGCCGAAGCTCTGCGCTACGCCCGCATCAATGCGGAACTCAATGCCGTGGAAGGCGTGGACTGGCGCCGCATGGACTGGCGGGAACCCGAACTCCCCGCGGGGGGCATGGACGTGATCTGGGCCGGTGACATTGTCTATGAACGGCGTTTCGCCGAACCTATCGCCGCATTCCTGGCATATGCGCTGACCGCCGGAGGGCGTGCCTGGATTGCGGAACCGGGACGCGCGGTGTTCGCCTGCCTGCCCGAAGTCCTGCCCCGCAGCAGGGACGAGATCCTCGCCCTGGGCCGGGCCTGAGCCCGCTTTGCGGCAGGTTCCTTCAAGGCCTGGAACGAGACCTTGCTCCTGCCCCGAGTCCCTGTTTTCTCCATCAAAAAGCTCCGCCTGCGTTTTGTGCGCGGACGGAGCTTTTTTTGATGGCTGGTTTGCGGTGATGCCCGGCTGCCGGTCGTCCCCTTTGCGGGAGCGGCCCTCCAGCAGGGCCGCTCCGGTGGAGGCAAGCATCCGGGTCGTGCCGCCTGGGGGAATGCCTAGGAATACAGCAGGCTGCCCAGCAGCAGGGTCACGATGGCCGTGGCCGCGTAAGCGCCCAGGATGGCGAGGGGCGAGGACTTCCAGATGGCCTTGGTATTGCACCATTCGTTGCCGTGCAGCAGGGCCGCACTGGCACTGGCGGCAGGCGTCAGGAAAGCGAAGTGGACGCCCATGACCACCATGATGAGCGGCAGCTCCGGCGCCATACCGGAGGCCTGGCAGAAGCTGTGGATGACCGGCATGAGCACCACGCCCACGGCGCCGTTGTTCATGACCTGGGTCAGGGCCACGGCGGCGAAGCCGATGAACAGGGCAAACGTGATGGAAGAGCTCTCGCCGAAGAAAGGCGTCAGCAGCTGCATGAGAAAGTCCGTGATGCCGCTGCCCGGGGCCGCCATGGCGATGGTCAGGGGCTGCACGAAGGCCAGCAGCAGCACGATGCCCCAGGTGACGCCGGAGTCCACCATGACCTTGAAATTCAGCAGGGGCTTGCCTTCCACCTTGATGGCCGCCATGACGGTCACCAGCAGGATGACGATACCGGTATTGCCGATGCCCTTGAGGAAGCGGGTCAGGAAGAAGTCCTTGGGCATGAAGTTGGGGGCCAGCAGCAGGATGACCAGCAGGAACAGGAAGGCCAGGATGACCTTCTGCACGCGGGAAAGGACCAGGCTGCCGTCCTTGTCCAGCTTGCTCACGTCCAGATGGACGAGCTTGCTCATGTCGGGACGGAAGATGTACTTGCCCATGACGATGAAGAGCAGCGAGCACACGGCGCAGATGAGCAGGGCGATGAGCATGTACTTGGCATAGTCGATGCCCACACCGGACATGGTCTCATAGGCGCTGAACACGGTCAGGGCGGCCTGCTTGAAGGGGATGAGGGACATGCCCACCTGGGCGGCGAACACGATACCGAACACCATCATGGTGGGGTAGCCGTCGCCTTTCTTGAAGCCGCAGACTTCGCACACGCCGTACAGGATGCTCCAGCCGATGAGCGCCGCCGGAGAGGCACTGGTCAGCGCCCCCAGGATGAAGATGGAGGCCAGGAAGGTGAAGCTGAACAGCCACGGCCTGCCCGCCACGAATTTGCGCGTGATGAACCAGAGGGAGATGAAGCGAGACAGACCGTAGTGGTTGATGGTGGCGCAGAAGACGAAGATGAAGAACATCATCTGGACCACGGGGTCACCGAAGCTCTTGTTGAGCAGCATCATGGGCTTCATGCCGCCGATGAGCATCAGGGCCAGCAGACCGGCCAGGCTGGGCCAGACGATCTCGATGAACACCCAGCCGTACAGCACCCCCAGGAACACGCCCACCAGGCGCATCCCCAGCGGGGTCAGGGGTTCCACAGGGTCCAGCAGGCCGAAGCCGAACATGATGCACAGACAGACGAGGCTGTGGACATAATAGGCAAGAGACAGGGGAGCTTTCTTCTCCGGGGTCGTTGCTGACATATCGTTTCCTGTAAATCGCGCGGGCACGGGGCCCTGCGCGGGGATGAAGTTGCGGACGGAATGAGCCGGAGGCAGGGAGAAGACGCCCCCGGCTCACAGAAGGAACCGCTCACGGCTCATGCCGCAAGGGATGGCACCGGCCAGTCACCGGGCCGTCGGCCTAGTCCGCACGCGGAGGTTCGGGCCAGGTGAAGTTGTCCATGTAATAGCGGTACGGCTTCACGGGATAGTCATCCAGGGGCACGGGCACGGTGTGCAGCTCATGCCGTCCGTCCACCTGCCGCTGTTCGATCCACTTGAGCCAGTTGGCATTGTCACGCTGGGGATAATCCTCGCGGTAATGACCGGCACGGGATTCCTTGCGGGCCAGGGCCGCGGTCAGGCACAGATCCGTCAGCAGCACGGTGGAGGTCGCTTCAAAGAGCTTGGCCAGCTCGTGGGCATCACGGGCCCCCAGCTCGGGCAGGAACTCTTCCCGCACTTCGGCCACACGATCAAGGCCACGGCTCAGGCCGCGCCCCGTCTTCATCAGGGCCACGTCGGGCGCGCTCATGACTTCGCGCATGTCGGCGATGACGTCCTTGGGCGCGATGCCGTCACGTCCCAGATAACGCAGGATGCCGTTCAGGCGGTCAGCGGCATAGGCCTTGTCGAAGGGGACGGCGTCATGGCCTTCCACGAAACGGGCCGCGGCCTCACCGGCGGAATAGCCCGTGGTGGCCGTGATGCAGGTGGCCCAGCCGCCCATGTAGACACCGGGGTCGGGGTTGCGGGCCAGACCGGCGGCGTACAGGCCCTTGATGGCCGTGGCGCCGTCCAGATCGGCCACGATGCCGCCGTAGGTATGGCGCACCTGCGGCATCCACTCCAGCTTCTGGGCGAAAAAGTCCATGCCCATGGCCCGCAGCTTCTTGTCGTTCAAGCCCATCCAGCCCGCACGCGGGCGCATGGTCTCCACGTCTTCGGCCGACATCTTGCTGCAGTCGAAAAGGATGGGGCCGTTACCGGCGCGCACTTCGCAGATCATGCCGCGCGTATTGTAATGCGGGTCGGCCTTGGCGCCGAACTTGGGGGAATACTTGAGCATGAAGTCTTCGCCCTTGTTGTTGAGGAAGCGGGCCCCCTTGGGCAACAGACCGGTCTGTCCCTCCCAGGCAAAATCCACCGGCACGTTCCAGACCTTCCAGAACTCGAAGTTGCGCATGGCGCAGCCGGCGTTCCAGGCGATGCTCACGCCTTCGCTGGCAGGAGTGTTCTGATGGTAGGAAGGCTTCCAGCCGCCGGTATTGGTGGCCAGCAGCACGGCACGGGCCCGGATGTAGACGGGCTTGCCGCTCTGGGCGTGGAAGCCCACGGCACCGGTGACGCGCTCGCCGTCGGTGATGACGTCGGTGATGACCACACGGCCCAGACGGCGCACGCCGCGCTTTTCGCACTCCCGCTTGAGCAGGCGGGCCTTGTCGATGCCGCCCATGCCGTAGGGATGGTAGTAATAGAAGCGCATGTAATCCAGCGCACGCTGGGGGATGAAGCACAGCTCGCCCTTGTCGTTGCGGACGAACTTGTGGCCCCAGTTCTCAAAATCCATGAAGCGGTCATAGGACTGGGTCAGGATCTGCCCCAGCAGCTTCTGGTCGGCCAGGCCATCGTAGTAATAGACCAGATCGTCCAGCAGGTCATCAAGGTTCATGTCGGGCTGCTTGACGATCATGTCGCCGCCCGAAAGGCCGCCAAGGCCGCCCCAGTCACGGGGGCCCTTGTCCACCACCAGCACGTCGTCAAGAAAATCCTTGGCGCGCATGGCCGCCCACATGCCACTGAAACCACACCCGACCACGAGCAGGTCCGTCGTGTATTCGTATCCTCTGGGTTCTTTCATGATGTCCTCCGGCAGTTAGCTCTTTACGACGTCAACCTGATCAAGGGTCCGGGCAAACCGTTCCTTGAACGGATGCACGAAGATGGCCCCGGAAGGACAACGCAGCTCACAGGTGAAACAGGTCATACAGTCGTCATTGTAGGCGATACGCGAACGGCTGCCGCAGGTCATGCAGCGCAGGGCTTCGGCAAAGCAGGCTTCCATATCGAGGGGGCGCACGTTCTCCGCCATGGGATCCTGCGGATCGGCGGGCACACGGCCGCGCTCATGGCGGGGCTCCTGGCCGATGCCCTGGCCGGGCAGGCGGTCTTCGGGAACCTGGGGACGCTTGCGGCCGCGCTCGCCCTGGATGTCGGCCCCTTTGAGCATGCGGTCGATGGAGATGGCGCACTCACGGCCACCGGCGATGGCCGCCACCACAGAGGCCGGGCCCGTGGCCGCGTCACCGGCGGCGAACACGCCCCACTGGCTGGTGGCCAGGGTGATGTCCTCCACCACGATGCGGCCGCGTTCCACGTTCACATCACCGGCGAAACCGTCCAGTTCCGAGACCTGGCCGATGGCGAAGATAACGTGCGACGCGGCCAGGCGCAGGGTGGACGAAGTGTCGAAACGGGGGGCGAAGCGGCCTTCCTCGTCCTTGAGGCTGGTGCAGGCATGCAGTTCCAGGCCCACCAGACGGCCATCTTCCTGCAGCAGGCGGGCCGGCCCGAAGCCGCAATGGAACTCGATCCCTTCGTCTTCGGCATCCTTCTGGTTGTGGGGATAGGCGGGCATCTCTTCCCGGCTTTCCAGGCAGGCCATGTGGACTCGGGCGGCACCGAGACGACGGGCCGTGATGGCCGCGTCCACGGCCACGTCACCGCCGCCCACGACCACCACGTCACCGCTGATGACAGGCTTTTCATCGCTGCGGCAGGCGCTCAGGAAATCCAGCCCCCAGTGCACGCCGGGCAGGTCGCTGCCTTCCAGTTCCAGACGGCGGCTGGCGGAGGTACCGGGGGCCAGCATGATGGCCTTGTAGCCGCGGCGCTTCAGTTCGGCCAGACTGACGTCCGCGCCCTTGCCCACGCGGGTATTGCAGCAGAAACGCACGCCGATCTCTTCAAGACGGCGGACCTGGGTGGCTACCACGTCATCGGGCAGACGGTAGGCGGGGATGCCGTAACGCAGCATGCCGCCGGGGAACGGACGGGCTTCGAAGACCGTGACAGGATAGCCCATGAGGGCCAGGAACCAGGCGCAGGAAAGACCGGCCGGACCGGAACCCACCACGGCCACCTTGCTGATGTGACGGCGCACGGGCTTTTCCAGCGGCATCTGCGCGGCCCAGTCGCCGAGCACATGCTCCACGGCATTGATATTGACAGCGCTGTCCACACGGGCACGGGCGCATGCGGATTCACAGGGATGGAAGCAGACACGGCCGGTGATGGCCGGGAACGGCTGGACAGCCAGATAATTGCGCGCGGCTTCGTCCAGGTTGCCCTGCTGGATCAGATAATGGTTGCCGCGAATATCCACACCCGCAGGACAGGCCGCCATGCACGGGGATATCTGCTCCTGTGCTGTCTCAAGGCGAAATACGTCAAGCGGGCAGGTTTTCGTGCAGCTGCCGCAACCGGTACAGGCTGCGGGATCGATACTTTGAATCATAACCGCTCCTTTGCATGGGATGTGCAGCACGGGGCTGCCCCTGAATTTTCCTTTTTATTAGCAAGGAGCGTACCAAAATATATTTTATTGTTTTTACTGAATATTTTTTACAATAGATCTTAACTTGTGATTTTTTGTGCTTAAAAAATACATTTTTGTATCTTGTATTCCGAAAAAAGGACAGGTAGCCTGCGTGGTGGAGGGGCCCGAGCTATGTACAGAAACGACTGGTACCGACATCACGACTGCGGGAATTTCCTGCATGCCCTGCTGGGGGAATGCTGGCAGCCCGATCTGCTGATACAGCTGGGGGGCCTGCCCCCGGAAACGGCAGCAACGGCTTTCTGTCCTGCTGCGTCTCCGCAGCCGGACTTCGTTCCCCTGAAAGACCTGCTGGACGCATACCCTGCCGCCGGGACGATATTCCGCCGGTTGCCGGAGCCGGATGGCCTGCCCCCGATCCTTGCCCTGCTGGGACAGGAACGCGAGCTCGAAGCGCTGGAGGCCCTGCTGGCCCTCTGCCTGCGCCGCATCGACAGCCTGCGGCCCGGGGTCATCAAGGGGCTGCTGCTCTGTCTGTCGGAACGTCTGCTCCGCCTGCCCCTGTCTTCCGCTGATGCCGTGCGCCCCTATCTCCGGCTCTGCCGGGAACTCCATATGACCATCACCTGTTCGGGCAACTTCATCCCGAAACTTCCCGCCCTCTGCTTCCGGGCCAGGGCGCAGGCCTTCCGCATCGCCGACAGGGAGGAGATGGCGCTCTTCGACCTGCTCATCGGGACGCTCAATGTCTGCAACACCCCGCGGCACAACGATCCGCGCCTGCATGCCATCATGCTGCGCGGCCGCCGCCAGCTGGAATCCCTGCGCAAGCCCGACCTGTTCGAGACCGCGGCCCCCTACCTGGGCATCCTTGCCTTCCTGGAAGGGGATTACGATCAGGCCATGAGCATCTTTACCCGCGTCAGCCGCAAGCTGCGTGCCCAGGAACGCCACCTGTTTGAACTTTTCTATGTCCGCCACTGGAGTTTTGCCGCAGCCAACCGCGGCGACTTCGATCTGGCGGCCAGCCTGCTGCTCTCCCGCCTGCGCCAGTCGTCCATCCGTAACGACATGTCCCTGACCCGCAGCCTCCGCAGCCAGCTGGCCTCCCTGTACCTGCGGACAGGAAAAAGCGACAAGGCCCTGGAGCAGCTGGATATCGCTCTTTCCGACATCACGGAACAGACGGACATCACGAGCATGGTCACCACGGTGCGCCATCTGGCCTGCTACCACATGCGGGAAGGCCACGCCGACGCTGCCTACCATGTGTTGCAGAACGTCTTGCACAAGGCGGCCCAGCGCGGTTTCCAGCGTCCCACCTATCTGAACGGCATGGTGCTCGAACTGCTCGAGGCCCTCCATGACCGGGGCTTTCCTCCCCTGCCCTGCTATGATTTTCCCCAGGAGCTGCAACGCTGCCTCAACGGCCCCAACCGACTGCTGCGGGGCGTGGCCCTGCGCCTGCACGGCAAGCAGCTGGCCGCGGCGGGACAGACGGCCCAGGCCATCGAGGCCTGCCGCCACAGCATCACCCTGCTGGACGCCCTGCATGACACGCTGGAAGCAGGCAAGAGCCGCCTGCTGCTGGCCCAGCTGCTGCTGCCGGAAGATGAAGGCAAGGCCCGCCTGCTGCTCCATGAAGCCTGGGCGGTCTACCCTTACCTGAAGCATCACTTCTGGCCGGAATCCCTGCTCCCGCTCATTCCCCGCTACCTGCGGGAAGGCCAGGACCAGGCCGTCTCCGAGCGCTCCCTGCTGGCGGCCTATCGTGAGCATTTTGCCCCGCAGCGGTTGCGGACCTCGTTCGAATCCTTCCTGCCCATCCTCCTGACGGAATCCGCCCAGATCCTGGGAGCGGAGCACAGCTGCCTTTTCCTGCAATCCCATCCTTCGGTACCCCTGCGCCAGCTGGCAAGCCAGGACAGCTCCGCCGTCGGGCCGGAGCTCTCCATCCCCTCCACACTGGACGAGATCGCAGGCATCGTGGCCGAAGGCTCCCCGCTCCTGCTGGACAACCTGGGCGGCGGCAGCGGTGCCCGTGTCATCCTGGCGGGCATCCCCGTGGACTGCCGCCCCTACGGCATCTACGTCCTGTGTCACATGGGTTCGTTCCGGGAAGAGATCCGCCCCGTGCTCAGTGAGGATCTTCTGCGGGACATCGGCAGGATACTGGCCTGGTCCTGCACCACGGTCCTGGAGACGGAACAGAGCGTGCTGCGCAATGCCCCCCTGCCGGAAGGCCATCAGGAACTGGTCTGCGCTTCGCCGGAGATGCGGCGTTTTCTTGAAGACATAGATACCGTGGCCGGGACGGATGCCTCCATCCTGCTCAACGGGGAATCCGGGGTAGGCAAGGAGATGCTGGCCCGCCGCATCCACGAAAAAAGCGGTCGCAGCGGGCGGCTTGTCACCATCAACATGGCCAGCCTTCAGGACGACCTGTTCGAGAGCGAATTCTTCGGCCATGAAAAAGGCTCGTTCACCGGCGCCATCAGCAGCAAGATCGGCCTGGTGGAACTGGCGGAAAACGGCACGCTTTTCCTCGACGAACTGACGGAAGCCAGCCCGCGGGTCCAGGCCAAGCTTTTGCGGGTCCTGCAGGAGCGGACGTTCCTGCGGGTGGGCGGGACGCGTCCCATCAACATCAATTTCCGCCTCGTGGCGGCATCCAACCGCCATATGAAGGAGGCCGTGCGCCAGGGCAGGTTCCGGGCGGACCTCTATTACCGGGTCGCCGTCATCTACCTGAAGATCCCGCCCCTCCGGGAACGACGGCAGGACATCCTGCCGCTGGCCCGTTATTATCTGCATTACTTCGCCAACCGTCATGCCCGCCCCTGCGTGCAGGATTTTTCCGACGAGAACCGCCGGCTGCTGGAACAATGGCCCTGGCCGGGCAATATCCGGGAACTGCGCAACGTGGTGGAACAGTCCGTGATCCTGAGCGGCGGCCGCACCTTGTTTTTCCACGAGAACATCCTGGACGACGATCCTCCGGCCGTCCCGCAGGAAGCGCCTTCTGCCGTACCGCCCGCCATATCGGCGCGGCTCTCCTCTCTGGAAGAGATGGAAAAGGCCCATATCGCGGCAGTCCTGGAGCATACGGCCTGGCGCATCGACGGCAAGGGCGGCGCGCTCACCATCCTCAAGATCAGCCGCTCCGCCCTGTACGCCAAGATCCGCAAGTACGGGCTCAGCCGCAACGCCTGAGCCTTCCCCACCCTGCCAAAAAGGCCGGCAGACACCTTTTCGGTATCTGCCGGCCTTCATCGTCAGCATGTCGCCACCACGGCTTCACAGCCGGGAAGCATCCGTCCGCTAACTTTCGGCGCTTTCGCGCATACGGCGCTCCATGCGTTCCATGAGCAGGGGCGACAGCACGCCCAGCACGCACAAAGCGATCAGGATCCAGCACAGGGACGTGGAGAAGAGGATGGACGGGTCCCCGTCGCTGATGAGCAGCGAGCGGCGCAGGCCGCGTTCGCCAATGGGGCCGAGGATCAGGCCCAGCACGATGGCGGCGGCATTGAAGTCGAACTTGCGCGCCAGATAGCCGATGACACCAAAGATGAGCATGATGGCCACTTCCACCACGTTGTTGTGGATGGCGTAGGAACCGACCACGCACAGCAGGAAGATGGACGGGATGAGGATGGCATCGGACAGGCGGGAGATCTGGGCAAAGCCCTTGCAGCCCAGCATGCCCACGCCCAGCATGAAGAACTGCACCAGCACGAAACCGGCAAAGAAGGTGTAGGTCATGCCGGCATAGGTGGTGAACAGCTCCGGTCCGGGCTGCAGGCCGTGAATGATGAGGCCGCCCATGAGCACGGCGGTCACGGACTCGCCGGGAATGCCCAGCGTCAGCATGGGGATCAGGGAGCCGCCGGTCACGGCGTTGTTAGCTGCCTCGGAACCTGCCACGCCCTCGATGGAGCCTTTCCCGAACTCCTCTTTGTGATGAGAGAACTGCCGGGAGGTATTATAGCCCAGGAAGCAGGCGATGGATGCGCCCGCGCCGGGAAGGATACCGATCAGGTTGCCGATGACCCAGGAACGGAGGATGGTGGGGGTGATCCGCTTGATCTCCTTGCCGCTCAGGGTGATCTTGTCGCTGAACTTGGCTGCCTTTGCCCGCTGCTTGATCTTCTTCTCCGCCAGGATCAGCACCTGAGACATGGAGAACAGACCGATCAGGGCGCAGGTGGTGTTAATGCCCTCGTACAAAGAAGCCTGTCCGAACATGAACCGCTGAGCGCCCTCCATGGGGTCCATGCCGATGGTGGACAGCAACAGGCCCAGCGCACCGGAGATCAGGCCCTTCAGCAGGGACTTGGACGCCACGCCCGCAATGATGGTCAGGCCGAAGATCGAAAGCCAGAAATATTCCGGAGAACCGAATTTCATGGCCAGCTGCGCCAGCAGCGGAGCGAAAAAGTACAGGGAGATGCAGGAGAGCAGGCCACCGCAGAAGGAGGAGAAGCAGGCCACGGCCAGCGCCTTGCCCGCCTTCCCCTGCAAGGTGAGCTGGTAGCCCTCAATGGCGGTGGCGGCAGAGGCGGGGGTGCCCGGCGTGTGGATCAGAATGGCGGAGATGGAGCCGCCGAAGATCGCACCGCAGTAGATAGCGCCCAGCACGATCAGTCCCGTTTCCGGGGCCATGGTAAAGGTCATGGGCAGCAGCAGCGCAACGCCCATGGCGGCGGACAGGCCGGGCAGGCAGCCGATGATGATGCCAATGGCGGTGCCGCCGGCCATAAACAGCAGATTGCTGAGGGACATCGCGTTTACGAAGCCGTGTCCCATCAAGGCTAACGTTTCAAGCATAATTCGTGCCCCCCTTTATTTGAACAGCAGGCCCACAGGCAGCTTTACACCCAGGAACATGGTAAACGCGCCATAGACCAGTCCGATGATCACAATGGTAGAGATCAGGATCTGCCACTTGGGGACCCTGAGATACAGCAGGCTGGCCGCCATCAGCACGATGGTCGCCAGATAGAAGCCGACGAAGTACATATCGGCCAGATATGCGATGAGCATTCCCAGAACGATAAAAAACTGCTTGGGCTGGAACCCTTCGAAGATTTCCGGAATACCGCTGGTCACCCCGTTCTTTTTCGCGGCAAACAGCATTTCAACCACATAACCGGTGGTAAGCAGAAACAGGATCGCAATGATGCACAGAGGATAGATCCGAGCTCCCTTTTTCAGATCTCTGGACATCAGGAAGAAAAAGGCGCAGACCGCATACATGAAGCCTACAACGCCAATATCAGTTTTTTTCATAGTGCCCTCCAGTTCGCACTGCATTGATGCGGAAAAATAAGGCGGGAGCAACCACCGGCTGCTCCCGCACAAAATGGGGATCAGTCGCCCCAAACGTCGGCCAGACTTTCAGTGAAGTCCTGCTGCTGCTTGATCAGAGCGGCGGTGTCTGCGCTGTTCTTATAGTCAGTCTCCATCCCAGCGGCCTCGGCAGCCTTGAGATAGTCGGCGTCCTCCATCAGCTTCTGGAAGGCGTCCTCATAGAACTTGATCACATTCTCGGGGGTGCCGGCAGGCGCCACGATGCAGCGGGAGGAACCCAGCCACTGGTCATAGTAACCCAGTTCGCCCATGGTAGGCACGTCGGGATAGCCCTCCAGACGCTCCTGATTGTAGACGGCCAGAACCTTGACCTCAGAGGTGAAGGAAGCGAAGTCCGCTACCTTGGCCACGGAGAAGTCCACCTCGCCCTGACGGAGCGCCAGCAGCTGGTCGGCGGTGCCGCCGTAAGGAATGTCGGTATATTCAAAGCCGGCAGAAGTAGCCAGAACCTGCGCACCGATGTGGTTGGATGCCCGGTTGCCATTGGTGGAAGCCTTCAGCTTGCCGGGGTTGTCCTTTGCGAACTTCACCAGATCCTCCAGCGTGTTGAACTGGGAGTCCGCCTTCACCAGAACCACGGAGGTCTCCGTCACATGGTTGCAGATGGGAGCGAAGCTGTCCACGGTATACGTTGCCAGACCCTCGGAGATGGTGGCGTTGAAGTTGGGCAGGTTGATGAAGCCCAGCGTGTAGCCATCCGGGGCCGCCTGAGAGAGGGCCGTCCAGCCAATGGAGCCGGAGCCGCCTTCCAGGTTTTCAATGATGACCGGCTTGCCGATGTACTTTTCAGCATAGGCGGCCAGCACACGGGCGGTGTTATCGGTTCCGGAACCCGCTTTATAGGATACGATCATGGTAACATTTTCCTTGGGGGCCCAGTTCTCATCTGAAGTGGAGGGCTGATTGGAAGTGCCCGGATCAGTCTTGGCGCTGCCGCCGCAGGCGGTGAGGGCCAGTGCGAGCGTACCGGCCAGCAGAAGGCTCAAATAACGTTTCATCTTCATAGCAAAACTTCCTCTTTTCCTTTCTTAACTCCTCTGAAATTCGATTGACATTCGTTTTTCCCAGGGGTCCGGATCATATGCCGTTCAATAGCAGGTGCACCTATCGGATTGGGCATATTGCCTATATTCAGTCAAGCATACCGGGTAAAAAAAGTAAAGTTTGAATAATTGTGAAGGTTTCAAAGTACGCTTTTTGAACTTTTTCCTCCCACGCCGCCGTCTGTAAAACCGTCGCAGACGGCCCGATATCCTGCCAATTCTCCGCAAGCGGCCCCTGTCCGGGAAACGGAGCGGCTCTTGCGGGGCAGACGGTCCGCACCAGTAAACAAGCCGCACGGAAAATCCGTGCGGCATACTGCTCATTTTTCGGATAAATTACCAAACGGCCCGGCTTCAACGCAGGATGGAGCAGGCCGGTCTCAGCGGGACAGGTAATCCCGCACCAGCGCGGCGGCCTCCCGGGCAGCTTTTTCCTCGTCCAGATTCACCAGCTTTCCGCTGCGGACCGTGACCTTGCCGTTGACCACGGTGTAATCCACCGGGCCTTTCCAGCCCACGGTCCCCAACAGGGATTTCGGGTCCAGATCCGCCCCCACCAGCTCCAGACGCCGGGTGTCGATAGCGAACAGGTCTCCGGCCTTCCCCACTTCCAGAGAGCCGATGTCGTCCCGGCCCAGGATCTTCGCGCTGCCCACGGTGGCGATTTTCAGAACGTCGTAGCCGCTGGGAGCCTTTTCACTGGATTGGAGACGGTGGAGCAGATAGGCCACCCGCAGCTCCTCCAGCAGATTGGAGCCATCATTGCTGGCGCTGCCGTCCACCGCAAGGCCCACGGGAACGCCCAATTCCAGCATTTCCGGCACCCGGCACACGCCGGAGCTGAGCTTCATGTTGGAGATGGGACAATGGGCAACGCCGGTGCCGGTCTCCGCCAGACGGCGCAGTTCCTCCCCGTTGAAATGGATGCCGTGGGCATACCAGACGTCCGGGCCGATCCAACCAAGGGATTCCATGTATTCCAGGGGCCGCATCCCGCACCGCTCCCGGACGAAGCGCTCCTCGTCCTTCGTCTCGCAGAGGTGGGTATGGAGCCGCACGCCCAGATCTCTGGCCAAAATTGCGGACTGCCGCAGCAGCTCCTCGGAAACGCTGAAGGGTGAGCAGGGTGCCAGCGCCACCATCCGCATGGAGAATCGGGACGGATCATGGTAGGTCTCCACTGCACGCTGACAATCCCGCAGGATCTCGTCCACGGTCTGCACAACGCTGTCCGGCGGCAAGCCACCGTCCTTCTTGCTCAGGTCCATGCTGCCACGGGAGGCGTACATCCGGATGCCCAGATCCTCCGCGGCGGCGAACTGTGCGTCCAGCAGCCCCTCCGCCTGCCCCTGTGGGAAAACGTAATGGTGGTCAAAGCAGGTGGTGCAGCCGTTTTTCATCAGCTCCCCCATGCCGGTGACGGAGCTGTGGTAGATCACCCGGCTGTCCAGATTCTTCCAGATCTCGTACAGGGCCTTCAGCCAGTCGAACAGCTCCAGATTCTGCACCTGAGGCAGGTTACGGCTGAAGGTCTGGTACAGATGGTGATGGGTGTTGATGAGGCCGGGATAGACGATGCAACCGGCGGCGTCGATGACCTCCTCCGCCTGCTGTTCCTCCGGGCCGATGTAGGTGATGACGCCGTCCTCCATCAGCAAATTGCTGTCGGTGTACACGGTGTCGCTGGGGTCGCAGGTGACGATGTGGGATGCGTTTTTCATCAGTAAGCGTGCCATGAATATTCCTCCGTTTCGGGGGCGCCCCCTTCCCTGTTGTCCCTTCGGATCTGCTCCGTTTTTTTGTTCAATCGTTCAAAGTGTGCGAAATTTTGAAATAATAAAAAATAATTGCCGGGAAAACGGGTTGCTTTTGTGCTTTGAATGTGCTGTAGTCAACAATCCACGGCCAAAAGGCCATGGGCTTGTAACTGCCCAGTCGTAGTAGCGGATAGCTCCTCCGACCTTTAACCCCAAGAGACATTGCTGTCTCAAGTGGCGTTACATCGTAGGGTGGTTGACAGCACCCTTTGCGGCAAAGTTTACTCTGCCGCAACTGTATCAGGTACTTGACTATCATATAGATAGTTGATTCCCATGCGATACAGATTCATTGCGCCGATACGGTCATCGTTCGACTTGTAGCCGCAGTTCTTACAGGTAAACAGATGTATCTTCTTGTTGCGATTTGCCTGTTCTGTGTGTCCACAGACGGGACAGCACTGGCTGGTATACCGAGGGTCGACCTTGATTACGGAAGATTGGTTCTGTTTCGCCTTGTAGATGAGCTTCTGTTCGAGGTCGTAGAAAGCCCACGATGCAGAAACATAGCGATGCTTCGTTTTGACACGCTCCGGGGCATGACGAATACCGGACAAATCTTCCAGAACGAAGAGAGTGTGCGCGGGGTTATTTACAACGAGTGCCTTTGATACACAATGGTTGACATCCTGCATCCAACGGTTTTCTCGTTGACCGATGCTTTTGAGTCTACGTCTTGAAGACGGGGTATGCCGCATCTGGAGTTCTTTTCTAAGTGCTGAATAGTGGGCTCTTTTCTGCTTGATGGACCGACCTCTCACAAACCCGGACTTGTGCTTGCTATCGTAAGTTGCAACGACGAAGTTGATGCCTCGGTCGATGCCTACAACATTACAGATATCGGAGAGATCACTCTCTTCCACATCATAGGTCACAGGGATGTATAGAAAGTATTTCCCGTGTTTGTTCACCAGTTTGGCAGTGCCGAACCGGTAGATAGAGCGGTCGAAGTATTGCGACATCCCTTCCGCGAAATAAGGCAGTTTTACTCTTCCACCGAGCGTGTTTATGGAAAAGTGGTCTTGTGTCAGGGAGTAATCTCTGTTCCAGACGAGGTCATACTGAGGTTTCTTGAAAGACGGTTTGATCCACTCTTTCTGATTCTCAAGGATGGTCTTATATCTGGCAATGACCGTCTTGAATACGGACTGAGTCATTTGAGATTTCAGTCCGAATTCTGCGCGCAACGTAGGATACAGAGCCTTGTTGAGCGAAAACTGTTTTAAATCGTGCGTGCGAAACACATAGTCCGAAACATAGTTGCACGCTTCACGATAGACAGACATCGTTTCATCAAGTAACGTCTTATCTTCATCAGATGCCACTACTTGGATTTTTGCCATGATGGACATTTGAGCCATAGTCAATCCTCCTTTCTTTGTTATTTCACTAATGCTATTATGTAATAATAGATAGTGAATGCCAAGGCGCATTGAGGTGACTTATGGATTGATGCCATAAAACAAAAGATTCAAAGCATCGCTGATGCTCATCACTACGAAATCGTGGCGATGGAAACAGACAAAGACCATGTGCATATTCTCCTCGGATACGACACGACAGATTCCGTCTGTAACATTGTCAAGACAGTAAAACAAGAAACGACACATCATCTTTGGCAAAGATTCGGTCCTTTCCTGGCCAAACACTATTGGAAGAAAAGGATATTCTGGTCCGATGGATACTTTGCCTGTAGTATCGGGGAAGTATCCTCGGCAATTATCCAAAAGTATATCGAAAACCAAGGATGATGCGCCTTTACGAACAGGGCTCCTCCCACCGCCTAAAGGCATTGGGTTTCCGCCCAAACTATGTTGGAGGTATTTTTTATGAAAAATCACTGGCAGAGCGTTTTTACAGGTACTACTGCAAGCTCAACCGCCTGCCGTCACGGATCGATCCGGAGACCCCGCTCGCAGCCAACGGCTGAGCAGTTCTCCCCTGTCGGGCAAACGCGGTTTTTGAGAATGTGGGCACGGCCAAGCTGCAGTAAGCCGGAGCCTCCGGTCTCCTTTGGGTTTTTGCGCCCCTGACATATAGGGCGCGGAAACGCAGTGCGGACCCCAAAATGGAATCAGGCAAAAAAGTAACGACCTTCAACCGTTGTCTCCCAGTTGAAGGCCGTTACTCATGCATCTTGGGTTCAATCATTGACGTAACCTCACATTCTTCAGTTTTCGGAAAGCTTTGGTTTTTCGCTTGCTAGGGTACTCTTAGTGATACATTGGACTCACCCTTTCCTGATTTTTATTATACGCAAATCCGCCGGAATATCAATTCGCAGGGATGTTAAAATTTGCAGAAAAACTTTGACTGTTCTGTGAATTGATTCGCGCCTTTGCCTATGCTATCATATTTAATTGGGGGCAATGATGCCGCTCCGTTAAAAACAGATGCACGCCTTGAGCTATCCACGCACAAGGGCAATATCAACAACCGCTTAGAGCAATGCTAAATCAGGGGTGCGATTTACTACAAATCGTACCCCCTTAAATATTACTTATCATAATAAAGGCCGCCAAAGATCCACAAGGTAATTTCAAGCGTGTATTCAAAGGCTATCTCTAAAAAGGACCCGGGGTACTGTGCCGCTATCGGCATGGTACTCCGGGTTTATTTAGGGTGTAACTCCATTCGGTATGCTTGTCCCCACAGGTAATCTTGACCGGGCATTCAGGTGATGGTTTTCCGCCCACGGAACCGCTGAAGGGTCTCCGGCAGATTCTCCTGATGGAGCAGGGCAGGGTTGAAGCGCAGCAGACCAAAGTTCAGATTGAACAGGGAGCCGACGCCCACTGCGGCAACGATGGTACCGATGCCCACCTGACCGCCCAGCCGCCAGCCGATGAATACAATGACCACTTCCACGGCGGCGCGGCAAAGGCCTACCGTCCGGTGCGTCTTACGGGCCAGTACGACCATGAGCGCATCGCGAGGACCGGAGCCTAAGGTGCTTTTCATATACATCCATGTCCCCAGAGCCAGCAGCTCCATGCCGATCAGCAGCGCGGCCAAACCGGTCGAGAAGCGCTCAAACAAAGGGATCCAGTTCAGGTACAACAGGATGTCGATGAATATCGGGCAGACGAAAATATTTGCCAGCGTACCGAGGCCGAAACTCTCCCCGCAAAAATAAGCAATGGCAATGACTGCGGCTCCGACAATGCTGGCGGCGGTACCGTAGGTGATGCCGAAGGTCTTGGCGATACCTTGCTGGAGAACGCTCCAAGGCTCCAAGCCGATATTGGCCTGAAGCATCAGCGTGATGCCGATGGCGCTGACCAACAGACCGACCAAAAGCAATCCGATCCTGCGAAGATATTCCTGAAGCATGGTTTGCCTCCTTCTGCGGGTCGAGCCCTTGATATGAGATGATTGGCACAGATGTGGAAATTCGGCAGCTTGCGGCCCGCAAGGCTGGAATTCAGATCTGCCCGTTGTCCGAATTCTTGATTTGAGTGATGTAGCGGTATACGCTGGCCGGAGAGCAGTGGAGACTGGCGGCGGCACTTTTGACTGCACCCTTCAGCAGAAAGAGCCCGCCGGATTCCAGGGCTGCGATGACTTGCAGCCGTTTCTCCGGCGTCAGCTGCTCCGGCGTGACCCCCATCCGTTCCAGTTCCCGATTGATGGCGTCCAAAGCCACCGCATCTGCGGAGTTGCGGAATTTTTCCGGGGAGGATCGGGCGGATATGTCATCTTCACTCTCTGGCAGCGGCTGTGCCAGCACATCGGTTACGAACAGGTCCGGGTGGCACAGCTTCAGGATATGGTCGCTGATGGCCCGATAGCGGCTGTCGTCAAAGTTGATGCACAGCAGGCCGATGAGCTTGCCGTTGTCCTTGATGAAAAAGGTGCTGGATCGGAGGTCTTTTCCGTTGACGTTGATGCTGTAATAGTGGAGATGATAGTCCGTATGCTCATAGCTCTTGTCCCGGAGAATACTCAGGGCCATATTGGTCAGAGGCGCACCGACCTCCCGGCCGCTGATATAATTATTGGCGATGGCGATGATGGAACGGTCCTTTCGGGTCAGATCGTGAAGGGCCACTTCATAGTCGGGACCCAGCGCTTTTCCCAAAAATTCGGTCAGCTTGATGTAATGCTGAAGGATCAGGCTGGAAGAGGACGTCATAAGATTCCCTCGTTTCATTTTGCATGTTTTCGGGCTATGAAAATATTATATATGAGAAAGTCGTATTGTCAAAGCAAAAAATAATGAGAAAAAATTATTATCAACTAACTGAGGAAACATACAAAATATATAAATTTAAACAGCTAAACAGCGTAAAAAATATTGAAGATATGCAAAAAAATCACAATAAAAGTTGACGGGCCCCCAAAAGCGTGATAAAATAATTGCACAACAGGAAAGGAGCGGAGACAGGACCCTGCCGGGCGTTCTGTTCAGCCAGCCTGAAACGAGCCGCTCCACGATTCTTTTGTATCGGATACTGTCCGCCAGGCGCAGAGCAGGAAATGGGAAGTCCGCTCTTCGACGACCGGGGTATCTCCAAAAAAACAGGCGGAAAACGCCAAATTATGGAGGTAAACAAAATGGACAAGAATGCGAAGCACTATCCCCTGAACGTGACGATGCCTCAGCACTGCGCGTATGTGGTGCGCGATCTTCCTCAGGCTACCGTTGAACAGCGCGAGCGCGCTCTGAACGCTACGCACTGGAATGAGTTTGCATTCCCCTCCGGCATGCTGACTGTGGATATGCTGTCTGACTCCGGTACCACCGCTATGACCAACCAGCAGTGGGCGACCCTGTTCTTGGGCGATGAGGCCTACGGCCGCAACACCGGCTACTATGTGCTGCTGGATACCTTCCGCGACATTTTCGAGCGCGGCGGCGAGAAGAACTGGAAGAAGGTCATCGACCTGGTCCGCACCGATTGCCGTGACATCGAGAAGATGATGGACGAGGTCTATCTCTGCGAGTACGAGGGCGGCCTGTTCAATGGCGGCGCTGCTCAGATGGAGCGCCCCAATGCCTTCATCATCCAGCAGGGCCGTGCCGCTGAGTCCGTCCTGATGGAGATCGTGAAGAAGATTCTGGCCCAGCGTCATCCCGGCAAGGTCTTCACCATCCCCTCCAACGGCCACTTCGACACCACCGAGGGCAACATCAAGCAGATGGGCTCCATCCCCCGCAACCTGTACAACAAGG
>ERZ773136.1860-NODE-1860-length-19096-cov-4.150360_pt1 | contig 19096 bp, 18 predicted proteins | sample MGYA00580855_ERZ773136 | MGnify/ENA primary metagenome ERZ773136 (study PRJEB29015, sample SAMEA2737860) | human gut metagenome | biome: human gut; feature: human-associated habitat; material: faeces | place: China | collected 2012 ... | reverse complement strand
GATTGCCGGGATTGCCTTGTGTCGCAATGCTTTTTGGGTTGGTCAGTAGACATTAAATAGCGAACTGATCTACGCAGCATAAACGCAACGGCGGCAGGGAGAAACCCCTGCCGCCGTTTTTTCTGTGCCATCTAAGTGAGCAGACCATTTTTACTTCCGCGGAGCAAAACGGTAAAATCTTGTTAGGACACCCTAAGACCCGTTAGCGCGTTATAGCTACACAGGTTAGTTTCCATAGTAGACAGCAATAGGATGGATTACGCACAGGTTCCTTTCTTTTGTTGGTAGAAGTTGTCGTAAAACTTCATTTACGCTAAATTGTAGTGTAGCAAATATGTTCTGCGAATCATTGGGATCGGTATCTTCGCCGATAATATTTGTAATCATCCCAACGCAAGTGATTTCACCACCATATTTGAATCCTAAGTTCTGTGCATCAATACGGAAATAACGATCATCCAAAGGGATAAGGTACCCATCTGAAGAAATCAGCATTCGGTTATAAGGAATAATCTGGCGAACCATATCGATTATCTCTTTGATTCCATCATACTGTTTCCCGCTGGCAGCAACTGCTTCTTTAATCTTGGCTCGGATTGCGTTGCTATTTGATCTTTGTTGTGAACGATTAAGACTTTCTGTTGCAACGGATGCGGTGGTTTCAATTTTCTCTTTCTCTGTTTTCTTTAAATACTCAATCAGACCGCCTTTTGAAAAAATTCTCTCCAGATAATCAAAATCAACGACATCGAAAACTCTTGTCAGCTCAACATATGCACCATAATCATCTTGATCCTGCCCATTAGAAGTCAAACATACAGGGGTAATACTATCATACGCAATGTCGAATGCTGCATCGTGAAGTGTTTTGGTTATAATCTCTCGAGATGCCGAATGTACTTCCTTTTCCGTGCCAATGCCTCCTCGGATATCAAGTTTAAGCTCTGCATTAAAAACTTTTAATAGCTTTCCTCCAGCGTCACCTTCGAGATTGCCGGAGATTGACTTGTTTGTGGATTTCTGCTCGCCATTCTCTTCTTCAGTAGAGAAGCCTGTGATAATGCCTTTTTCACTTTGTGCAATAATTGAGTTAACGATATCTGTATCCAAGTAAAGAAACTGTTTCATAGAAGACACTTCCTTTCTATGTAAGTCTTATTTTACGACAGCTTTAGTTGCCTTAATCTTACGATTGCTATATGCCACAACATCTTTGATAACCAGCTTATGAATAGCAGAAATGATTATCGCCATTTTATCATAATCGGGGTTGCCCGCTTCATTCACCGGCAGAGATATGTAAAGTGCATCTGCATCCTTTGCATAGAAATTATGGCCGTAATCGAATTGCCCATTATGGGAAGATTTGTGAATTGCTGTTGTAACAAATATCGATGCGTATTTCGGCAAATTCTCCGTATGTACGACTGCGATATGATCATCACCGCCATAAATATAATTTCTATATTTCGCAGAGCCGAACATATCGATTGTGGTTGTATTCTTCTCGAACACCTCGACCTCGTTGCTGATATATGCAGAAATGCCTTCTGATGCTTCGCCGGCAGTGACAAACGGAAGCGTACCTGCGATGCGGTCATCGCCTTTCAAACGCTTTCCCCGTGTCGATTTGCCAAAGAGCTTTTCAAGATTATAGGTATCCCATTTAAGCGATTGGAAGTTTTTGAGTGCGTCTTCTTCATCATTGGATAATTCGTAATTATCCAGTCCGCTTACTGTTAAGTAAGCGGACAGCTCCGCTACACGCTCCGCTTCCAGCTCCGCTATAAAGGACTCCATAAAATCAAAGTCAATTGCGCCATCATCTGTCACTGGAAGGTGCATTGTAAAGTCCTCGCTTTGAGAACTTCTAAGCTTTTTCCCATAAGAAAATCTTCCCATCATCGACTTTTGCATAGTGACCGCAAAAAAGAGCATTGCATTTGATGAATAGGCGGTTGTATCATTCCAGTAAACCCCAGTATCATCCCCTGCGCCAAAAGCATAATTACGATAAAATGTATTTCCAAAAATATCAATCGTGATTGCATTTTTAGGGAATGAAGCTACTGGATTTGATATGTAGTTAACGACACCTGCATTAGTCGTTCCAGACATAACAAACGGTATAGTTCCATCTATCTGATCATCTTTTTTCAGACGCCTGCCTTGTTCTATTCTATTGAAGACTTCTTTGTATTTAAATTCGCCCCACTTAACAGTCCTCAGCTTTTCGTTAAGTGAGGCATTCATTTTCCCAGGCGGTCATCCTCCGTGGATTGATTTTTCAGCAAATTTGATACTTCCCACGCCAGATAATCGCTGACGGTTTTCTTGAAATCATCCAGTGTCGGCTTTGTGTCGATTGGAGCCGTCTGATTCCAGTCTGCGCCGTTGTTGGGATCAATTTTGCCTTCGTAGTATTCCTTTTCGGTAAAGATGTTCAGCTTTGATTTACCGAAACGCACCAAATCCACCAGCTCCTGATAACGCTCTTTTGCGTGGTCGGTATCCCGCAGATTACAGCTTGCCTTTTTGCGATTTGTTCGCGTATATCCGTCAACAGCGAAGTCGATGAACTTTACGGTGTCGTCTTTCTGGTGTGCTTCACCAACACGGAAAACATAAACATTCGTCTGGACACTTGACTTTCCAATGAAAAGGTCTATTGGCATTTTGACGCTTGCAAGCAGAGTGCTGTGTTTCAAAATTCTCTTGTTATATTCCGTTGATTTGCCGCTGCCTGCGGAATTTTGGATGATGATTGCGGCGTAGCCTTTGCTCATCATTGAGAGGGCTTTTTCAACGAAAACCATTCCATTGCCCGGCGCGGAATACGGTGGATTCAGAACAAACGCATCAGCCGGGAATTTTTCATCCGTTTTACCAAAGCCATAGTTGCCGTTAAACTCTTTCAGAGAGTCTTTGTTCAAAATATTAGAACTGCCGTCACCCATCAGGATCATATTGAGGATAGCAAGCATATAAACTTCCGAAAGAATTTCAAGACCAAGAAGCTGATTCGCCTTGATTTGAGCAGATTTCAAAGCAAATTCATCGGGAGACTTGATCTGCTCTTTGGCATCTATCAGCATTTCGTTCATAGCGGCGACAAGAAGGCCCGCTGAGCCAGTCGCAAAGTCCCACACATAGGAGTCCTTATTTACTCTTGCAAGACGCGCCAAAAGGGTGGCTACATAAGAGGGAGTCAGAACAACATCGTTGAGTTTGTCCTGTGAGAAGCCGAGCCAGCTATACATTTCATTGAATAGCTTCCCGGTAAAATCAGTACTTAACCCGATTTTGTAGTAGATGCCGAGATCGTCAATGATTTTTGTAAAGACTCGTTTTAGCTGGCTTTCTCCGTTTTCAACCTTATTGATATTATCGGTTGTCAGCGTGTTCTGTAAGGTACGAACAATCAGATCACGTTTTTCCTGCGGCAGGTTCTTTTCGCTCAGAAACGCTTTGATTTTCCGAAGGATAATATCGCCATCATGGTTGCCTTCTTCGGTTGAGGATTTCAGTTCTGATTTCTCAAGTGCGGCAACCTTCCCAGGTACGCCGAGCGTTGCAATAATGGAAGCTGCCACAAGGTAAACACGGTCGCGTTCACTTAGCCCTTTTTCGTTGTTATAAATGTCATTATTCAGTTTAACAAGACTGGCGTTAATTTCCTGCTCACGATGTTCTCTGAGCTTTTCGATTTCTTCCTGTGAGAGCTGGAGGCGCTTTACTTTTTCAATAAAGCCGTCAAAATTACTCTTTTTTAGGAAAGAAAAATCGGTGTACTCATCGACCTTCTGCCCGATACCGAAATTGCTCTTGGAAACATAATATACGCCGATTTCATATTCCAGTTTTCCAGCATCGTTTTTGTAGCCGGTCATTCCGATGGCAATAATATCGGTATAGCTCGTATAATGCAGAAGTGCATTTGCATAATGAACGGCACCATTCACGGCATACGAATTGATATTCTTGAAATCGGGTTGATTTTTTGAGGTTTTGTTTGCAACCTTGCCATCCACATCAAGCTTAACAAGCTTATCTTTATAGCCCTTATACTCAATCAAAATCGGATAATTACCCAAATTCTTGTCCTGCAAAAGGAGTTTTGCGTCGGGACGATTCCCGCCTACACCACCATTTTTGGAATAGTAGTCATTAAGCGCCTGGTCTATTTCTGTATTTAGCGATTCCTGTTCCAGTTTATAATCAAGTTTATACGATTTCAGCCAACCGTTTGCAAGATCCGCAACATTCGGCTCGACAGATTGAATTTTAGCCATTGTTATTTCCTCCCCGTGTCCAGCTACCGTTATAAGCGGACCAAGATTCTGTGTATTTGTTTCCAGTAACCGCTGCCTTGTACGGATCTGCCAAGAATGTTCTTATCGTCCTCAGCACCGTATCAAAATCATCGGTCTTTGTGTCAATCTTCCGGCAGAAGGCTTTCCATTTCTTCTGCATCGCATCGTCGCTACCAAAGGCCATGACCTGCTCAAACTGCTCCACCGTGAACTTGTGTCCACGGTTTTCAAAGGTCTTTTTCAGCGCTTCCATCAGCGTTTCCCCGTTGAAATCAAACTTGTTTGCAAGATAATAGAGATCGTAATAGTCCTTCATTCGGCTGGAAAATTCCATCAGACTGAGTATTGCATCCAACTTCTCGGCAACGGTCGTTTCCAGCGAGTAGGTATTGACCGTCGGCGCCTCAAAACCGTCAAGCTGCGTTGGTATCTTCCGCTTTTCCTGCCTCGGCACGATGATGTCCCCCACACCGAAATCAATGCCAAAAGGAGTTTTTGTGTTCTTTATCCTTGCTACAAGGGAAGCGCCAATACCGGCGTACTTCTTTGCCACAGCAATGGGAGCCACAGTTTTGATTTCAAATGTGATAAAATCGTTGCCCGTTTCGGTTGCAATGATCTCCTCCAATATCGCCTGGAGCTGTTCCGGTGTATTGGGCATCTTTCTGAGCAGAAAATCCACATCAGCCGTAACACGGCTATCGAAATCCGTGAGGGAATAGAGGAACAGTCCGCCTTTGAGAACCAAGTTTTCCGCATATTTTGACTTTTCCAGTCGGCGCAGGAACTCTTCCTGGCAGAAAAGCTGTAAGCAGAGCTGATAGCTTCTGCCGCTTTTTGCGGCTTTGTTTTTGAGCCGTGCAAGCACGGATGCAGCCACGTCAGCCATTCAGCAGCACCTCCATCACACTCATCATTTTCTTATAAACACCCATTTCCTTTGCGTATTTGGAAAGATTGGCAAGGTTTTTCTTTTCATCCGCCACATAAGCATTGACGGCTTTGTTGAATATCTCGTTATCCAGCTTCGTGCGGTACTTGAAACAGTCGCAGACGGTGCGCTCACGGTCATAGACCGGAAGTTTTACACCGTTGAAGGTGCCAGTTGTTTCCCCCAGGTGATACATCGGATTCTGCACATAGTATGCTTTCACCGGAACTTCCGCCTGAATCGCCTTCACCGTTCTGGAATAAGAGCGTGGAACGGCAATCGACCATTCTCTGGGCGCAAAGTCGCTATAGCCGTAGTAGAACAGAGCTGATTCAACGCAGATGACCCCGTGCGTCATCAGTTTCGAAAGGATAAGCTCCTCTTTGGGCTCGTCCCCGACAGCCAGCTTGTAATACCCTTTCTTCACACGCTCGAGATACCCCTGCTTACAAAGCGCATATACATCTTGGCCTTTGAGTCCGGCAGAAATAAAATCCGATTTCCTTGCAATTTCTCCGATGGCATCAAAAACTTCGTTAACGATATCGTACTTGCTCAATCTGTCACCAACTTTCTGCACGCAATATTTGCATTATGCGTGTTTATATTATAATGCCCAGGCCCTCAAAAATCAATATGTTTTGCACGCTTTTTGAAAATGTTGCGTGTAAATTTTGAAAAGCGGTATTGCAATTCAAAGAGCACAGCGCTATAATATCTATATAGCTTGATCCCGCACCAACCTATCTTCGTGACAACACAATGACAACAGGAATTATGATACACCGTAATTCTTGGATAATCTAAGCAATCCCGATAATCAGAGCTATACGCTCTATACAAAATCGTTTAGGTCACGGTTTCTAGGAGCGAGTGGGAATAATGAAAAAGTGGATGTGAAGGGCTGCAAAACCTTGAAAACACGCACTTTTTCAAAACAGGATTGCCTGTTTGGTAGCAAGATGATAGCAGCCGCGGCGTTCGTGCTATTCTGATGTGTCGGATGGCGCGAATGGCTTGCGGGTGCTGGAATATAACTTTAGATGAAAAAGGCTCTGCTGACTTCCGTGAAGGAAGAACGGCAGAGCCTTTTGTGCGTGCGCCCGGCGTCTCACGTTTCTAAAGGGTGAAAGACCCGAATCCGCCCGGTAGCGGGAAGGAGAAAGCCGAAGGCAAGGGTGTCCGTCGTGAGGCGGAATCTGAAGGAAGCCGGATGTGGGAACAGACTAACCACGGGCAAACCTCTGGCCTGACGAACAGAAACCGCATAGAAGGCTATATGCGAGGGTAAGGCTGCCCAACAAGTCGAAGCCCAATAGCTACACGGAATCGCATGTGGTAAATGCGGCAGGTAGATGGAGGAAAAGAAACGTGTGGTACCCGGGGAGGTCTGCGCGGAATGCGCCGAAAGGCGTAACCACAGTCGCAAGGCTGTGCTGAACGCGCAGAAGTCAGCCGAAACCATAGTACCTTGGGGAAACTCAAGGGAAGGGCGGAACCAATACGCGCCGGAGTAACCGAGGGAAGGAGGACGGCATGAAGAACGCAGAAAACGTCAGAAGCTGCCCGCAAAGAGACAGCACGGAATGCGAAGGGTATGCAGGAGCGCAGAGTGCCGTTCAGCCGGGGAAAGAAGAAACGGCAGGCAGAAGCCAGAAACTGCTTGAAGCAATTCTGTATAGAGATAACATGAACAGGGCTTACAAGCGGGTAAAGGCAAACAAGGGAGCGCCGGGAGTGGACGGGATGACCGTAGAAGAAGCGCTTCCATGGCTCAAGGAACACGGCAAAGAAATGACCGAAGCAATCCGAAGCGGAAAGCACAAGCCAACGGCGGTGAGACGGAAGGAGATTCCGAAGCCGGATGGAGAAGTGCGCAGGATGCCATCTTCAAGATTCGGGGGTATGCGGATGAAGGGTATGAATGGGCAGTACAGCTCGATTTGAGCAAGTACTTTGATACGCTGAACCATGAAAAGCTGCTGAACCTTCTGCGGGAAACCATAAAAGATGAACGGGTCATTCAGCTGATTAAGAAATTTCTGAAAAGCGGAGCGATGGAAAACGGCGTAAAGATTGCCACGACGGAAGGAAGCCCGAGGGTGGCCCGCTGTCACCTTTATTGGCGAATGTGTACCTGAACGAATTTGACTGGGAATACGAAAGGCGCGGCGTGCCGGTGATTCGGTATGCGGACGACATCGTATTACTGTGCAAAAGTCAGAGAGCGGCGGAAAGGCTGCTGGAAAGCAGCATCCGCTATCTGGAAGGGAAGCTGAAACTGAGGGTGAACCGGGACAAAAGCCATATCGCCAGGGTGAATGCGACGAAGAACTTCAAGTTTCTGGGCTTCGCATACGGCAAAGGAAAGGATGGACTGTTCATTCGTGCCCATCCTAAAGCCCTGCTGAAAGCGAAGAACAGGCTGCGCGCAATCACCAAGCGAAACCGCGGAGTCAACGTCCGAAAGGTCATGCAGGAAATAAAGGTCTACATGACAGGATGGCTGAACTACTACGGGATAGCGTCCCTAAAGACGAAAATGCGGGAATGGGACGAATGGCTGCGGCACCGAATCCGTGCATACATCTGGAAGCAATGGAAGAAACCGAAGACCAAACTCAAGAACCTCATGAAGCTCGGTGTGCCGGAATACTACGCACATATGGCCGCCAACAGCCGCAGAGGCTATTGGTTTACGGTGAACACGGGAGCCGTGACAAGAGGCATAACAAACGAAAGACTCACACGCGCGGGATTCTTTGAACTCTCCCCGGCGTATGAGTCGATTCAGACTGCTTGTATTGGACGCGCCGTGTACCGAATGGTACGCACGGTGCGGTGAGAGGATGGGGGTTAACCACCCCCTCCTACTCGATTGTATCTCGGCAGCACGCAAAAGGTGCGCTACCGGAGAACTATCGGACAACAGAACGGTATGATAGCTTCCGGGAGCGACTGCCGGAACGACTTCGTGCCATGCCATATACGCCCCAAACGATCTCGCCATCGAAAATGCGAAAAGGCTATCAAGAAGTGTTGTCCGAAGCGGAATACAACACCATTTATGAACTGGCGAAAAAGAATGAAGCATTCCGGCAAAGTCTGCTTAACCTCGGCTACGGGCGATATGGTGTGGATACGACCGGGAAGTATCCGAAGGCGGGGACTTTCTTCCTGCGTCCACGATTGGAATTTACCAAAGGGATGCTGGGGCGAACCGAAGATGATTTGTATTACAATCAGCTGAAGCGAGCGCTGGAAAGTAATGTCGTCAATTTCACAAAACTGAACACGACGGACAGGCAGAATTTGTCCGCGTCCCCCACGCCGATCAGGAACTGAACAAAATTCCGGACAAGGTTACGGATGAACAGGCGCTGTTTGTCGGCGACATTCTGGCAACCGGCTTCTGGGCGGCGTGCATTTCGGAGATTACGCAAGAGGACACCGTCCTCATCATCGGCGCGGGACCGACCGGCGTCTGCACCCTGCTCTGCGTGATGCTCAAAGCACCGAAGCGGATCATCATCTGCGAAAAGGATTCGGCGCGCCGCGCCTTTATTCAGACGCACTATCCGGACGTGCTGGTTTGTGAGCCGGAGGACTGCAAAGCCTTTGTCCGGACGCACAGCGATCATGGCGGCGCGGACGTGGTGCTGAAGGTCGCAGGAGCGAAAAACACCTTCGAGCTGGCATGGCGGCTGCTCCCGCCCCAACGCCACCGTGATGGTCGTCGCCTTTTACGACGAGCCGCAAACGCTTCCCCTGCCGGAAATGTAAGGGAAAAACCTGATCTTCAAGACCGGCGGCGTGGACGGCTGCGACTGCGCCGAAATTCTGCAGCTGATTGCGCAGGGCAAAATTGATACCACGCCACTCATCGCTTCCCGCTGAGCCGGATCGAAGAAGCCTACACGCTCTTTGAGCAGCGTTCGGACGGCGTAATCAAGGTAGCGATCGAAGCGGACTAAAGAAGACGCTATTTCCTGCGGATGCGCTGCCTTCCCGGTCATCAAAACGCCGCCCCCTCCGATGAATTCGGAGGGGGCGGCGCGCAGAACGGGTCGCTGCCCAAGTCGCGCATCAGCAGCGACCGAGGAAAAGGAGTCCGAGAGGGAAGATTGCCCCCCTCGTCAGCATTTGCCTGCGAAATAGCATATCATACAAGTTCGCGATAAGAACTCGCAGGCAGATTGCTTTTGGGAATTTGGGAATCGCGTCAGTAGGTCAGACCGAACCATACCTTGTAGGTATTGCCGTCCTCATCCTGATACGCATAGCTGCCGGAAGGCGACTGCGCCAGCACTTCGGGCGCAATGTACTGATCCTTGTCATAGCCGGGCACGTCGTTGGGAGAAGCGCACAGCTCATACACCACGCCGTCGATCTCGGTATCCGTGACCTCGAGAACCGCGGTGCAGGAGGGCAGCGTCACGGGCAGCTTACCGGTCGGCATGATAGCGCCGGAAAGCACCTGAAGCTGCAGATCCGTGATGGTCACAAACTCGCTCAGCCCTGCCAGCTCGGTCACGGAGGCAAAGTTCACAAGAATCGCGTCGCAGTAGGGTTCCAGCTTGGTCAGAATCCACGGTGCGCTGAGGGTCAGGGAGCAGATGACGACGCCACCGTTTGCATGAACTGCCTTGGCGTATTTCTTAATCTTCTTCACGTCCATCAGGGTGGTCAGATCCGTCATGCCGCCCGTCTTCATGCCGGTGTTGGTGTCATACTCCGCGACCTCAAGATCCTCAACAAGGTCAAGGGTGTTCATGCAGCCATTATTCGCGGGGAAGTCCGGCTTCACGTCCAGCAGAACGATATCCGCCTCGCCCGCCTTCTCAACGATCACATAGCCGGCTTCCGTGAGGGTTCTGTTCCAGTTCGCCAGCTTGTTGTCGTCCTCGCCGTTGCGGGTAAAGGAAGCGACGAAAACCTTCTTGCCGGTTTCCTTCAGCGGCAGAACGTTATTGTGGTTCTTCAGCAGAACCAGCGACTTCGTGGACATTTCGAGCGCCAGCGTTTCCACCTTGGGCGCATAAGCCGCTTCGGCAGCCAGACTAGTCTGCAAATCCTTATAGGGATTCTCAAAGCGGTCGGATTCCAGCAAAGACACCACGTTCTTGGTCGTTGCACGGGTCAGGGCTTCTTCCTGAATCATGCCCTTGCTGTACGCCTCAAGCGCCAGAGAATAATCAATCGGCTTGCCCCACCAGTCGCCGATGATGTCGGAACCAGCGTTATACATCAGAGCGATACGCTCAAGGGGCGTCAGCTCTTCCACACCCCACGGAATATCGAACAGGATGTTGCTGTCCGTGTTGACGAAGCCCTCAAAGCCCATCGTATCGCGCAGCAGGGTTTGCAGGAGGGTCGCATTATAGGAGGTCGCGACAGAATCCGAATTGATGTCCACGCCGCGGTAGGTCTGGTTGGCATTGATGGGCATGGGACGGCTGTAGCAGGACATGATGCCCGCCGTCTTGCAGTCAACCGCCGCCTGGAAGCCGGGCAGGAAGTACTTTTCCATGGCGTTTTCCGTGCGGTACATGCGCCACTGACCCGTCTTGTAGTGCGACTTGAAGCCGTTATAGGAAGCGCTGTCGCCGGGGAAGTGCTTGACGATCAGGCCAACGCCGTTCGGCTGCAAGCCGTCGGTGCCGCCCTGATAGCCTTTGATCAGCGCAGTCGTGATGTTCGCCATCACCGCGGGATCCTCGGTGAACGTTGTCACGTTGCGTCCCCAGCGCGGGTCGGTAATCAGGTCGATCTGACGGCCATACATACGATCCAGCCCCTTCGCGTCCCAAATCTGGCGATCCAGATCCGCGAAGCGTTCAATCAGGCTGTAGTCGCCGCCGTTGGCAACGTCGCCCATCACCGCCGCCGCCAGACCCATGGTGCCGGGTTCGCCGGGGAACTTCTGGGGGTTGGAAATGAGGGTGAACGGAATACAGGGTTCGCCTGTCGCCGCAGCGGCGTATTCGGTCGTCAGATTCGTGGCGTTGTTGTACAGCACGCCCGCGCCCACGTCCGACATCACGCGGACAACGCCCATGCGATTGTTGAAGGCGATGATTTCCGCCGTTGAGTTGTTGACACGCGTCGGATCGTCCATCGCAACGTCAAACACCTTTTCGCTGACAACCATCAGCTTGCTGAAGTCCACGTTTCCGTCTGCATCCAGCGCCGCTTCGTAGGTGGTCGCGCCGGGCATCAGAACCATCTGCGCCAGCGACAGACCAATCTTCTGCTCTACGCTCATCTTGGCAACCAGATCGGCTGCGCGGGTTTCGGGATCCAGACGCCAGTCCTCAAAGGGATCCAGCTCGTGGTTGTTGTTCGAGTCCTTGAAGTACTTTCCGTCCGCCTTGATTACGCCGACATAGGTGACGCCGATGGTCGGTTCACCCTCGCCGTTGGCATAGAACACAGGCTCGACATACGCCTTCGGTCCCGCCCTCTCCGCGTCAAGCGCGTAAGGCGCGGGAATGTACTCCACGCCCTCCGCCATCGTGGCGGGCAGCATCGACAGCAGCAGCATTGCCGTCAGCAGCAGACTGATGACTTTCTTCATGGTAACATCCTCCTTTTGAGGTTCGTTCACCTCGTTATCTGCACTATATCAGGTTCCGCACCTTTTGTCAATCATTTTGGCCGTTTATCGACCATATCGAACATGCATGTTCGAATCATTTTTTCGTCGTGAATTGATTTTTTCGTTTGTTCACGTCATATTTCATATCGCTAATCATGAAATGAAAATGGTTGCGATAATATAATAGTCGTAATTTCATCACTAAAAAGTCAGTTCGCCATGGAGAGCTGTGGGAGAATGACAGCAAGAAGACCATCAGGAACTTACACAAGACTCTGTTTGTTTTCAATCCGCCTATCGCGCAGTGAAATTGGCTGCTAAAGCGGTACAAGAAAAAGCCCCGGAATCCTTGCGGATTTCGGGGCTTTGCAGCATATTTCGAACAAACTCAGCGCTTGCTGAACTGCGGAGCGCGACGAGCTGCTTTGAGACCGTATTCAATCAATTTGGCTCTACTCCAAAGTTAGTGGAAAACCGATAATTATGGTATAATCATCCACGGGTGATGAAGATGGTTAAAGGCTTCGAAAGTATGTTGGCTGGCTCACTCGATCTGGAGGAGCCGTGGTACATCACAGGAGCTGAGTTCAATCCTGTGAAGAACGTGATTGATGTTTATGTCGGAATCCGGGAGGATGCAGTCATTGCCTGTCCTCACTGTGGTGGTCCGACAAAGCGTTACGGGTATGAACCCACCGAGCGTTCATGACGCCATGCTGACTGCTTGTTCTATCCGTGCTATGTTCACTGCAAACGTCCGCGAGTTAAGGCAATCCCGCACAAAGAAAGAACAGCCAAGGGCGAGGTATATGAGCGTAATCTTTTTACCATAAAAGACAGCCAATTTAAGAGCGACAGCTTCCTTGATGAAGTGAAACGCTCCTACACTGACCTTATTAATATTTATGTCAAAGATGACAAGCAAAAGCTCAAGGTTTTTGACAGAAACGGTGTGTATCTGCCTACGAAAAAGATTGGCAAGAACAACCCCAAAGCGGAGCAGATAAAGACCGATAATCAGTATCGTACCATGTGGAATTAGACGGTGGATAGGGCACTAATTAGCGGTGTGCCGGAGGAACAGATTTTGGAAGTGAAGCAGAGCAAAATCGGACAAAAAGTAAAGGCTTCCATTTAGAAGTCGGGAAGAAATCCGGCACTGCTAAAAAGCCTGATTATGCCCGCTATTTATGCGTTGGAGCTTCTCATTGGCAATGTGTTCAAAATGACTTCACAAAAGGCAGATAAGGGCATAGAAACGGTTGTAAAGGCAGAGCCGGAGCAGATATCTTTTAAGGCGATAAAATCATTTGTAAAAGCAGAGAGTGAGCCTGTGCCGGAAATGCCTAAGAAGTCAGCACTTGCTTCCAAATATCCGAGACTTGTAGATATTTATAATAAACTGGAGAAACAAAATACAGCCATTTATGAGAGGGAACAGCAGCTTGCCAGCGTGGAGAAGGAGCTTGCCGGAGCAAAGGGCATCTTCAAGGCAAAACAGCGTAAGGAGTTGCAGGAACAGGCGGAGCAGTTAAAGGTGCAGATAGCCAGTATGAAGCAGTATCTGTCAAGCATTGTGCAGGGGTATGGCTATAAGAATGTGAAGGAGTTTCTGGCTGAATACGGGTCAATCCCGAATTCTGTGTAAACTGCAAAACGTAGTGCAAATAGAGCAAAGGCAGAAAATAAGCTGAACCGAGATTTTCATGCGCAAAAGCCGAATGAAAAATGGCTGACAGATGTTACGGAGTTCAAATGATATGAAGGTGCGGAAGTCCACAAGGTCTATCTGAGTGCCATTCTTGACCTGTATGACAGACGCATTGTCTCGTATGTAATTAGCGAGCACAACGACAATGCGATTGTGTTCGACACATTCAGAGCTGCTGTAAAAGCCAATCCTGACGCGCACCCGCTGTTCCATAGCGACCGTGGGTTTCAGTACACAAGTCATGCTTTTCACCACATGCTGGAAGATGCGGGTATGACACAGAGCATGTCGCGTGTAGCCCACTGCATTGACAACGGCCCGATGGAAGGATTCTGGGGCATTTTGAAACGCGAGGAATACTATGGCTCTTGGCAGAAAAAATCTTGTTTTTTTATTGTCCTCTTGACGGGGAGCGGCTCAAAGAAGGTCGGCAGCCGTGTTTTCGTCCTCTGCCTCCGCTGCAAAAAAACTTTCCGCACCCTCTTGACAAAACTGTTGGAATAGGGTATAATAATCAATGTCGCCGATAAAAGCGACGGAATGACGCGGGGTAGAGCAGCTTGGTAGCTCGTCGGGCTCATAACCCGGAGGTCGTAGGTTCAAGTCCTACCCCCGCAACTATTTGGCTCAATAGCTCAGCTGGCCAGAGCATTCGGTTCATACCCGAAGTGTCATAGGTTCGAATCCTATTTGAGCCACGAACGCCGCAGAGAAATCTGCGGCATTTTTTGTTTTGGGCGGAATAATAGGACATTGCAAAAGGCGCAAGCAGATGGCGCAGGTGAATCTGGAAATAGTATCAGAAATTAGACAAAAAATCCCCTGCCAAGAAGGAAACCTCCTCGGCAAGGGGATTTGAAAATCGACGGAGGATTAGTCCTCGTCGTCCTCTTCTTCCGGCAGTTCGGCATTGTGATACACGTTCTGCACGTCGTCGTTGTCCTCCAGCATCTCCAGCAGCTTCTGAATCTTCTGGATCGTTTCTTCGTCAGGCAGCGCAACCGTGTTCTGCGGAATCTTGTCCACTTCAGCGGTCAGGAAGGTGACACCCTGCTTCTCCAGCGCTTCGCGGACGGTGGAGAAGTCGTTCGGCGCGGTGTAGATTTCGTAGGCGTCGTCATCCACCTTCATGTCTTCCGCACCAGCGTCCAGTGCCATCATCATCATTTCTTCTTCGTCCGAACCGGGGGTGCGCTCCACCACCAGAACGCCCTTCTCGTCGAACATGAAGCTGACGGAGCCGGTCGTGCCGAGGTTGCCGCCGTTCTTGGCAAAGCAGTGGCGCACGTCGGAAGCGGTACGGTTGCGGTTGTCGGTGATGGTATCAACGATGACCGCAACGCCGCCGGGCGCATAGCCTTCATAGGTGATCTGCTCGTAGGTCACGTTGGACAGTTCACCGCTCGCCTTCTTGATGGAGCGCTGAATATTGTCATTCGGCATATTGTTGGCTTTCGCCTTGGCAATGATGTCGCGCAGCTTGCCGTTGGATTCGGGGTTTGCGCCGCCATCGCGCACAGCAATCGCGATTTCACGGCCAATCTTGGTGAAAACAGCGCCGCGGGCAGCATCCGCCTTGCCCTTCTTCGCCTGAATATTATGCCACTTGGAATGCCCAGACATCAGAAAATCCCTCCTGAAAAAGTCAGGGAAGCGCCGCAAACCGGCATTTCCCGCGAAATAGTAGCTTGAAAACGCTTTATTATAGCATTTTGGTGCTTGTCACGTCAAGGGTGAGAGCCGTAATTTCGCGATTTTTTCGGGAAAAAACAGGGCAGAAGCGCGTTCTTCTGCCCCGATATCGTATGCTTATTGCACTTCGTACGTTCCGACCTGCTCGGATGTGCCGAAGCCCAGCACTTCGCTTGTCGGGCGGGAGTTGGTCTTGCCGCCGTCGTAAGCGCCAATCTGGTTGAGCTGCTTGCCCATGAAGACCATCACTGCCGTCTGCCCGCCGTCCATGTTGAAGGCGACCTGACAGCCCTTGGCGCGCATCATCTTCGCCAAATAACTGATGGTAACGCCTGCGGAGCGCTTCAGGCGCCCTTCGCACATGATGGCGACGTAGTGACCGGGTTCGACCATGCCGATGGCGCAGCGCGGATTCTTGTTCTCGTTGTTGGCGTAGGCGCGCTCGGACACTTTGCCGTCCAGCAGCAGATACGGACCGAAGGAGTACACCGTCTGTACACCCTCGTCGATGAACTCCTGCGCCGTCTTTTCCCAGCTGTGGTAGACTTTAAGGCTGCCGTCAGGCATGAACGCCAGCATGTCCAGATTCGGGAACATGGAGTTCGTTACCTGCTTTTCGGTGTACGGGTCGTCGTAGAGAATGCGCCCATCGCGGATGACAACGCCTGTGTGGCGGTTGTTGTTCACGGCGACGCGGTAAGTGTAGTAGTCCGTGTTCATCGCAAAAACGACGTTGTGCTTCTTTGCGGTTTCTGTCGCGTCCACACGCACTTTGCCCATCTTCTCCGGGTCGTTTTGCACCGTGCGGAGCATTTCGCCCGCGTCCAAATCGCCGTACAGATCCGCCTCAAACCACGTCAGCGGCTGGGTTGCGTCGTATTTGCGCTGGATGATGACTTTGCTGGTCTGGCTGACGTAAATCCACAGGCCTTCGTCCTCGGAAGAGTAGAGGTATTCGCCTTCATCGAGGAAACCCTTGGCGTTGAGGGCGGGCATGTGCGCCATGTATGCGGGCACTTCGGTGGGCGCGGGCGTGGCCTCTACGTTGTTTGCCGCCGCATCGTAAGAACCGGGCGCGTCGTAGATGTTTTCGAGGAAGTCGTCTTTGCGGACGTCCTCGCCTACGGTCGTGAACGCCAGACCAAACACACGGTTGTCGTACTTCGTGCCTGTTTCGGTGACGCTCATGCCGGAGGAGGCCTGCGTCTTGTGCAGGGTATAGGCTTCTTCCGCCAGCTCGATGCCGGTCGCGCCATTCATGCTCTTGAGCGGAACCGTCCAGTCAAACGTAATCTGATTTTCGGGGTACAGGTGCAGGTACAGCTTTTTGACCTGCCAAGTGCCGTATGCAATGGTGGACGCGGTGAACTCATCCTCGTTTGCTGCCAATGCAATGCAGTTCTGGGCGGCGTCAGCAATCATCATGTGCTGCTTGTGGCCATACTCGCCATTGGTGTCCTGTGTCACAACGACTTCCGGTTTGTACTGCCGATACAGCCCCACAATCCATTCGTTGACTTTGCCTTTGCCGCCCGCAGATTTATAGGCTGCTTTGAGATTTTTGGCATAGCTGTCCTTGAAATTGCCAATGACCGGATACGTCCGCACGCCCATGTGCCACAGACCATTGAGCAGCTCGGAGGAGCGGGTGGTGTTGGAGCGGGTGAAGTACGCCACAACCACCTTGCGCTGCTGCTCGACGGCGTAGGTGGGAATTGCGCCGCCGAAGAAAATCAGCTCATCATCCGGGTGCGTGGAGAGGAAGAGGATATCCGCCTTCTCCTCCGTCGGCTGCCATACCTGCACCCAGTCAGGCAAATCGCCCTCAGAAAGCACAAACAGGTCGTTGATGCGCAGGGCGGTTTTCTTCTCGCTTGTCACCGCCAAGCGGACATGCTGCGCGGGCTGCGGCAGCGCAACATACGCGTGGAGGAAGCGCGTGTCGCCCGGCACGGCGGTGAACCAGTCCTTCCCGTCGTCGCTGGTCTGGATTTCCCACGATTCAGGCATGTTGCCGAAGCAGACATAAAGCCCGGCAATTGGCTTGCCCTCCGGCGCGGTAATTGCGATCCATGGGGTTTTGATTTTGTTGCTCTCCCAGTAAGAGGTATACTTCTTGTCTGTCATCAGCGTGTATTTCCGCCCGGAACTGCACACCTTGAACTTGCAGTCCTCTGTGATATCATTCGCTTCCGCGGCGAAGGCAACGCTCAGGCTCAGCGCGAGCAGCGTCAGCAGCGCTATCAGCCATTTCTTCATAATCAATGCCATTCCTTTCTATGATACTCCAACCTGAAGAATAGCATAAAATGAAGGCGATTGTCAACGAAAACCGGCAGAAGAATGGAAAATTTACAACTTCCGTCCGCATTCGCTGTTGACGGAAGGCAGGGAGCATGGTACAATGCAGCGTAGGAAGGGGGGAGAAGCATGCAACAGCCGCGCATCTTTTTTGCTGTGGCGCTGCACGAAAAGTACGCGCTGCCGACAGATGCGCTGTATACGCCGGTTCAGGCGGGGGCGGCGATTCATCCGCCGCTGGGGCTGATGCGCGACGACACGGGCGAAAATATCAGCGCGAAGAACGGCAGCTACTGCGAACTGACGGTGCTGTACTGGATGGCGCACAATGTTGATGCGGACTGGTACGGCTTGTGCCATTATCGGCGGTACTTCTCCCTCCGCAGGACAGGCTGCCCGCAAAAGCGCATTCTGACGCGCGCGCAGCTGCTGCCCCTGCTTGATACGGCGGATATTTTTTTGCCGAAAAAGCGGCACTACTGGCTGGAAACGAACTTCACGCAGTATGCCCATGCGCACCACGAGGAGGATTTGTGGAAAGCGCGGGCGGCGCTTGCGCGGCTGCATCCGGGGCAGGAGCGCGTGTTTGACCGCGTGATGGCGCGCCGATCCGGGCATCGGTTCAACCTGATGCTGATGCGCCGGGACGCGCTGCAAAGCTATGCATCGTGGCTCTTCCCCCTGCTGGACGCGGCGGAAACAGAAGCGGCGGTGAGTTTGCCACTGACGATAGAAGAAGCGAGTTGAAAGGAGATTTGACCATGAACAAAATCACAGGCTTTAGCGTGCTGACGACCGGCGAGGGGGAGCGGGTGACGCTCTCTTACAGCGTGCTGGACGCAGACGGCAACATTGTGAGCACCAACAACCGCAAGAACTACGTTGTACTGGACGAGGACGTGCTGACGGCGATCGCCACCATCCGCACCGACGCGGCGGCGCATTTGGAGGGCTGAGATGAAGAGCATTGACAAGCGCGTGCGGGAGCTGCGCAGGGCGGTGGAGGGTGTGCTGAACACCTACGGCCTGCCCCTGAGCATTGACGAACTGGTGCTGGAGGGCCTGCTGAGCACGGTGCGGGCGCAGATGGAACGGGACAGTGACCCGGAGGAGGCTGAAAATGGCAAACCGAAGCAAAGTTGACCAGATCGAACGGGAGCGCCCCGGCGCATACACCCGAAGCGACCGGGTGACAAGCGCCGAGGCGGAGCGCAAGAACTACCAGACCACGCGGCCCAGCGAATACACCAAAAGCCAGGCGGTGCTGGACGCTGAGGCGGACGCGGAGAAGCTGGCCGGTATGGTGGATTTCTGTTTCTGCGCCGTGGATATGCCAAAGGACGCCATCCGGGCGCTGGAGGAAACCTACGCCAAGCTGGAATGTCCCATCGTTTCCAACAACTCCGCCCACCGCTGGACAGAGGATGTGCCCATGGTGGTGCCGGAGATCAATGCGGACCATATCGCCGTGATCCCTACCCAGCGCAAGCGGCTGGGCAGCAAGTATGGCTTTATCGCCGTGAAGCCTAACTGCCCCATCCAGAGCTACG
>ERZ773136.1856-NODE-1856-length-19162-cov-3.246350_pt1 | contig 19162 bp, 19 predicted proteins | sample MGYA00580855_ERZ773136 | MGnify/ENA primary metagenome ERZ773136 (study PRJEB29015, sample SAMEA2737860) | human gut metagenome | biome: human gut; feature: human-associated habitat; material: faeces | place: China | collected 2012 ... | reverse complement strand
ATCATTTGCACTTCCTATTATAATCTTAATTACTGTTTACAATTATTATAATATAAAAAATAGAATGGTCAAATACAACATAGGCAAAAATAAACTATATTCCGGTGAGCTGCTTGTCTTAAAATCGACATGCGCATTAATCCCTGTTGTTATTTTCTTATTGGTATATTTGACTGTTATTTTAGTATCGGCTTTTTCATCAGGTTTTTCGTATTCAAATTTAGAAACAGATTTTTCAAACGATTCAATATTAAGCAAAATAATAATAAATCCTGTATTATACGCCATGTTTTATGGTTTTATAAAGTCAATCTCGATTTTTATAAACGGAATTTTTGCATGCTACTTGGTCGATGTTATGAAAAGCTTTATAAAAGGAGCTTTGTTTTTTGTACTCTTTTTATGGGTATTGTCGCCAATTTTATACTATTTTTTGCCTTTTGAATTTGTTCCAATGACATCATTAATGATAACATCTTATAGTAATTTAAATATAATACAGATTTTTTCTCCCTATCTAATTTATATAGCAATATATCTTGTTTCCAAATGTGTGGTATCATATGAAGTTTAGATTATTAAAACAATGTGTTTTGCAGATTATGCAAATTATTATGATAGGCTTATTGTCTTTTCTTCTGATAAACAATATTACATTAAGTGGCGCTAATAATGTATCGCTAAATACATTTATCAGGCAAGGATTGCTTTCATTTTATTCTGCTGATGAAATGGGAAACACCTATTTTGATTTTGTAAAGGTAGTATCAATATTGGGGTTATTTTCTATTTCTTTTTATTCAACTATTTCCTTATCATCAGATTTAGCTGATGGAGCGAGAAGTATTATAAAAGGTCATTCGAATAGACGTATACAATATGAAGTAAGACTGATAAAATTAATTACAATACGATATATAAAAGAATATGTAACAATGATAGCAGCAGTAATATCTACATATTTTATTGTTTGTAACTTTGAGTGTGATACAGTATCAGTATTGTTAACTTGTGTTGAATTATTTTTATTAGAATGGATTTTGTTTTCGATAAGTCAACTTATCAGTAAAAATGCGTTAATTGTTCTTATATATTCTTTTGCTATATTTCTATTACAAGGAATGTTGTTATTAAATCCAATAATTGCATTGCTTATCTGCATAACATTATTTTTTATCTCGGTATCTACATTGGGTGTTCAATTAAGGGAGGATGAATCATGAAATTAACAATTAAAAACGGAAAAAAGAAATATGGTGACAAAGTTGTTTTAAGTGACATAAATCTCAATTTTGAGATGAATAATATTTACGGATTGGTAGGTCAAAATGGTTCCGGAAAAACACAAATTTTGAAAGCATTAGCCGGTTATATTAAATTAACTTCAGGTCATGTTTTTCAAAATGGAACTGAAATTCGCAAAAGAGGAAACTATATACAAGATGCAGGAGTTTTAATAGAAAACCCTCAATTTATATCACATTATAGTTTGATAAAAAATTTAAATGCAGTGCGAGCAATGTGTCAAAATAAAAATGATATTGATTTAAAAATTTGGCTCAATTTTTATAATATCACAGAATTTGCAAATATCAAATATAAAAATTTGTCTTTGGGCACAAAGCAAAAAATGGGATTGATACAGGCTTTTATGCATAGCCCAACGGTGTTAATATTAGATGAACCGATGAATGCACTTGATGCAAAAAGTGTTGAACTTACGAAAAATCTAATTCGTAAACATAAAGAAAAGGGTATAGTTATTTTAACGTCTCATGTTAAGGGGGATATTGAGGAACTTTGTGATAAAACATATTATATTGCAGATGGGAAGATTTCTTTGGAGTGATTTTGATTATAAAATGCTAAGCCTTTAATTCTATAAAGTTTAATGTTGAAGATGCGTGTTTTATGATTACGCATATCCAAAATCTGTGTCGCTATAAACAAAGATAAGCTACTTCCGCATATCGGCATAATACTGTGCAAAATCAACCTTTCCTGCAACCGCCTTATCTCTCAAACTTGACGCAAACCGTGACCATTTCTCAAATTCGGAAATGGTCATTTTCTTTTTCATATAGCGTGCGTAGTGTGCTTTGTATGCTCTGTTGTAGGTTTGCCAGATGGGGTCGTTTTTGCACTTGTCGTCATAGTGCCGTCTTGAGCCGACATCTCGACAGGTCTTGTCAGGCTCGTCCTTTAACGGATTATCACAGTAGCTGAAATATTTGCCACCACGAATAAAAAAGAATTTGCCGCAGTGCTTGCACTTGGTCGGAATATAGTTGTTCCTGATTCCATTGAAAAAGTCATAGAATAGGAATGACTGCAAGTCCGAAAATAAAATTTGCTCACAGAGTATCGGTTTTTTGTTTTCATCCTTTAGCACCTTATATCCAAAGGATTTCATCTGACAGTTTATCTTTTCAAAATTCTTTGAATTGTTTTTATTAAAGTCAGAAAAATATTCTGCTACTTCGTGTTCGCTTGGAAATGTTCCTTTCCTGTGCAAATAGTTTTCTACGAACGGACGGAAAACCTTTTGGATAGAAATATATGATTTAAGAAAACTAATATATTGACTAAAAATTATTTCTATAATTTTGTTCAGTTGATTAAGCTCCTCAAGTAAATTAAGGCCATAATTGTTCCAGTCAGATTCAATTTTCGGCTGAAAATAATGCAGATGAAAATGTGAATATCCGTTCTCGTCAATCTCACCACTGCCATATTTGTTTACGGTGCTCCAATCTATATTGTCATAATCATCATCTAATCCATCCTCGAAAAAAATACCAAATCCGTTAAGTAAATCAGATAAAGTTTTTAAGGGAAATTTTAGAATTTTATTATAGGGAGGAAGTCTGTGTAACCACTTGTTTATCATATCAAAGTAATATTGAGCGTCCTGTACATACTTATCGTATTTTTCTATGTTGTCATAGCTCATATCTTCCTTCAGCTTGATCTTTTCTTGCAGGGAGCAAAGTTGATAAAGTAAATCAAGCTCTTCAATTTTCTTCAAGTAATTTGTGTTCAGATATTTTGTTAAAATCTCATTTGAACTGAACCTATACTTCTCCTGAATATATACTTCATTGTTCCAGAAATAAGCGTAAAAATCCATAAGATAAAACCTCCGAAAAATAGATAATGCGAAACAAGAATAGAGAATATGATTTAATTATAAGACATCTATTGTGTTTTTGCAACGGTTCTGCTAAAATATTTATTAGACAATTCAAAAATTGAATTCAACTTCTATTTTTCTGTCAATTTATTTCGGAGGTAAAAATGAAAGAATCAAATTACAAATCCTATGATGAACTACCGTTGTTCTTAAATGCGAATATAGTCTCAAAGGTGCTGGGTATCTCATCATCAAGCGGATATGAGCTGATGCATACAGACGGCTTTCCTGTTCTGAAAATTGGTTCAAGGCTTGTCGTGCCAAAGGAAAAGTTCCGTGAATGGGTAGAACAGAACACAGGAGGAAGTACTTGAGATATAACTCTAATAATAGTGCAAGCCATTACTTTACTCTGCCGAATGAAATATTCTGTATCGGCTTATCCTCCAGAGAAATTGCCGTGTACAGTTATCTTTTAAGGTGCGAAAACAGAAAAACATATCAGTGCTATCCGAGCTACCGCACAATCGGACAAGCATTGAAAATGAGTCAGAATACGGTCAGGAAATATGTTCAAAGCCTTGAAGAAAAGCACCTGATTGAAACTGAAAAGACGGAAGTCTACACAAAGACCGGACAAAAGAGAAACGGAACATTGCTCTATACTATCCGTCCAATCACTGAGGCGATAGATTACTTTCACAGTGAGCAGTTGAGGAGAAACATATAATTTCGAGGAAATTATGAAAAGCAGGTTAAAGCGGGGCGTCTCCCCACGGGGTCACATCAGACGGCAGAGCCGACTGTTATGCAGTTTTGCAGTATGTCAAAAATTAGGATTTGAGGGGTCTATCAAAAATGAGCGAAAATAAAAAGAAATATGCCTATTGGATGAAGCCTTCAATGGTTGAAGAAATGACAGAAATGCTTGATATGGCAAATGCAACTTCAAAGAGCGATTTTGTCTGTCAGGCTGTTCAGTTTTACATTGGTTATCTTCATCAACAAAAATGCATTGATTATCTATCACCAATACTCGCACAAACTATTAAAAGTGAAATCGAAAGTGTAGAAAAGAATGTTTCTGAAATGCTGTTCAAGATGGCTGTTGAACAGGCAAAGCTAAGTAATGTTATTGCGGCAACAAATCAGATTGATAAAGTTTCATTGTCGGCACTCAATAATCTCTGCGCAGAAGAAGTTGCAAGGAACAATGGCATTATAACTTTTGAAGATGCGTACAAATTCCAACGAGGTTAATCTATGCCGAAGATTATTTTTACAAGCCGATATATAAAAAATCCTGCATCATCAAATGCAGGTAAGCTGATAAAATATATGGGCACTCGTGAGGGTGTTGAAAAACTGCCAAACGGTATTGATAACTCTCCTGCAACTAAAAATCAAAATGATTTAATCTGCACTGCACTTAAAACTGTACCTGAAGCTTGGGACTATCCCGAAATGAAATCCTATCTTGAAAATAAGACAAAGGCTAATGCAACAGAATTCCTCAACGAATTTCTTGAACGCAATGCTGACAGGATAGATGGTGTTAAAAAACTTGTTAATTACTATGCCGAAAGACCGGGTGTTGAGAAGTTAGGTAAACACGGATTGTTTTCTCAAACTGATGAGAAAATAAATCTTGATGAGGTAGCGGATGAAGTTTCAAGTCACAATGGAATTGTGTGGACTCATGTCATTAGTCTTAAAAGAGAAGATGCAGAACGGCTCGGCTACAACAATGCAAATGCTTGGAAAAGTTTAGTAAGGCGAAATATTCTTGAAATTGCAAAAGCTCATAAAATTGAACCAAGCGACTTGCAATGGTACGGAGCATTTCATAACACAACACATCATCCACATATACACCTAATGGTTTACTCAAAATCAGGACAAGGCTATCTTACTAACAATGGCATTGAGAGTATGCGTAGTTCATTCGGCAATGATATATTCAGAAATGAGCAATACAAGTTGTTTGAAATGCAGACAGAAATCCGTGACAAACTTAAAAATGAAGCAAAGAATGTAATTGATGATTTACTCGTCAACATTGACACAGATGTTTATGTTGACGATAAAATGGTTGAGCTGTTCAGAAAACTTGCTGAACAGCTCAAAAGTTACAATGGAAGATTGATGTACGGTTATCTTCCTAAATCAATCAAAGAAACCGTCAATAATATTGTGGCGGAACTTGCAAAGGATAAAAATTTGTCAAAGCTCTATTCAAAGTGGAATGAAATCAATAGAGAAAAACTGTCGCTGTACTACGATAAAGAAAAGCCTGATATACCACTTGAAAATAATAAGGAGTTCAGAAGTATTAAAAACTATATCTTGAAATCGGTCATTTTGATTTCACAGACAACGTCTGAAAATGAGATTGATAAACCTGCTGTTAAACAATCTGTTTCAGAAATAGTTCTTGCCCTTGCAAAATTGATTGCAAACAGTTGCAAGCGTAAACGAGTTAAATTATTCGGTCAGGTTGACAGCAAACTGAAATCCAAGCTTGAAGAGAAAAAACTTGCTCACGGACTTAAAACCGACAGAACGGTTAATCAGAATGAAATTGAAAATGACGAGAAGCAGGGATTTACAATGTCAATGTAACCCCTCTGTTGAGCCGTGTGCCGCCTGTGTTGCGATTTTATTGCATTCAGCAGAAAAAGTAATCGAAATTCTAAATTAAAACCGACACGGGCGATTTTTGAGAGTTTTAAATTTGGTCTGGATATTCAGACTCATTTATGGTATGTTGTTGTACTTGAAAAGGAGGCTTGATGTTATGTCAACAAGAAAATTACTTACTAACGGCAATGCTTTCAGGAGGACGGATAATCGTTGGGGCGGTGTTGTTTGGTATATGGATGAAAGCGGAGAGCGAAAAAGAAAGAGCTTTTCGGGTACAACAAAAGCCGAGGTCAATAAGAAAATGACTGAATATATTGCGGCGTTTAATAACTCAATAATTGAGTCGCAGGAAACAAAGAAAAGGCTGAAAGACAGTATGCAGAACTGGCTTGAGGTATTTAAGTTTCCGTCTGTGGAACGCACTACATATGACCGGTATGAATGTACTGCGAAAAATCAAATCTATCCGTATATCGGAGATAAGGTAGTCGGAGATATCAAGTCGGCGGACATTAAAAAATTGCTCAATGACAAAATGAACGAGGGTTATGCCTACACTACGGTTAAGAAGGTGCACAATGTTCTAAATGAGTATTTCCGTTATCTTACTCAACAAGAGTACATTGACAGAAATCCTATGATAAGTGCACCAATGATTAAGAAAAGCAACTTTCTTGCGGCGCAGGACAAAGAAAATCTTCCGACGAGCGAAACCATAACGGTGTTCACGCCAGAAGAAATTAAAATATTCAAAGATGAAGCGTTCAGTACATTTTCAAACGGCAAGAGGAAATATCAGCAAGCCGCCGCATATATCCTTATGCTGAATACAGGATTGAGAACAGGCGAAGCGCTCGGACTACTTAACAGCGACATTGACCTTGATAATCGTGTAATGCACCTGAACAGAGGAGTTAAGGAAATTTCAAAGCGTGACGGTGCCACCGCAGAAAAAGGACGAGAAGTAAAAGTTGGCAAGCTCAAAAGTGCCACAAGCAAGCGAGATGTTCCACTGAACGATACTGCAATAGAAATGATACTTGATTTAAGAAATGAATTCTACTTCGGAGAAGGCTCACCGCTGATACCCGATGAAAAAGGCAACTTCACCAGACCTGCCAACTTCCGCAAACGCTATTACAGAATCCTCAAAGCCACAGCCATAGAAACCAAAGGCTTGCATTCGCTCCGTCACACCTTTGCCACCAACCTTGTAAACGGCATAAAGCAAGCGAACGGCACAATAAAAGCCCTAACTCCACGACAGGTAGCAGATTTATTAGGTCACACCACCTCTGAAATCACCGAAACCTACTATGTAAAACGAGATATGACAAAGTTAGAGGGCATAACGGATGACTTCCAGTTTTAAAAATCAAAACATAACGAAAAACGCAGGACTGAGTTAATCAATCCTGCGTATTAGTTTTTGCTATGCTGTAATCAAAGAAAAGCCCTCCTTGATTATCATCATATTACTACAAAAATCTTTATGATATATTGGTCTGGATATTGTTTGATTCCTCTATATACTTGTTGCTAAAAAAAGGAGAGATAAGTATCCAAGAAACAATTGCAATAATAGTGTCGGCACCAATAATAGCAGGAACACCTGAAACAGTAAAAGCCTCTGTTGGAGAGAAGATGGTGATAGCTACTAAAACTATACCAAAATCAAGTTAAGGCTAATACAGGGTAAAATATAGCAAAACAGAGGCAAGCATCAACAGTCATAAAAACAGCAAAGATTTATGGCGGAAAACTCGGTATGCACTATGACAAAAGCCTTAACAGAAACAACGCAAGTTGGTTTGCACCTACCAGGGCAAAATACTACAAAATTGTCGAGGAATTTACCAAAATATTAAAGGATGATGTAAAATATGTTGCATATTTCTACGAATCATCAGGCATAAAACCTACTGACATTATTTTCAATATCGTAAAATCAAGCGGTAGAATATATATGTTATTGCTAATTTATCGGGCTTAATAGGTCAAGTAATAGGGCACATGAAATAAGTACATCTCCATAAATAGGTTTTTATATAAAATACAGTATATTCTGTTAGAGATATACCGCTTTTGTTGCGCCATAAATTGGCTCGCTTGCATTTATGTATCTCTTCCGTTGTGCTAAAGACTTTTTATATTAGGAATTATAATGATTATTGCTGTAAACATAACATTTACGGACCTTTTCTTCTTTAGCGACATTCTTTGCTGTAGGGATTAAGAGGCTTTTGCCGAAAAAAGTCCACATTTTAAAAGAGTTGTGGAGATTTCTTATGTTATTTTTGATTGAAAAATTGGCAAGTTGTATTGACAATACTATTGTTTTATATTAGTATGTAAGTATGTAAACTTACATACTAATTTAGAAACGGTGGTGATTACTTGATTGTTGATGATTCTATAAAATTCTGTTATTTGCTTGCACAAATGATTAAAGAAGCGAATTTATCAAATGTCAAGTTTTACACCGCACTTGGCATAAAAAAACCTTATTTCTATGATATTTTAAGCGGAAAAGTAAACCCTCCTCCCCCTGATCGTCAATTTGCAATGTTAAATTTGTTGAATCCAACAGAAGAGCAACGAGAATTATTCTTTGACTTAGCTGCACAGGAACGAAATGAAGTGCCTGCTGATATTGCGGAAGCACTTAAAGACAAAAAACTGCGCAAAAAATTAAGAAAAGATATAGATTACGAAAAATTATTAAAGAACGGAGATAGTAAAAATGAGCGATAATAAAAGAGAACAAGAAAGAACAGAACTTTACCGTACAATATGGGCGCTTGCAAATGAACTTAGAGGAAGTGTCGATGGTTGGGATTTTAAACAATATGTTTTAGGTATGCTGTTCTATAGATATATATCTGAAAACCTTACAACTTATCTCAACAAAGGCGAATGGGATGCTGGAAATACTGATTTCGATTATGCGAAAATCAGTGATGAAGAAGCTTTAAGCGTTAAAGATGATATGGTGCAAGAAAAAGGCTTCTTTATTTTGCCCAGCGAATTGTTTGGAAATTTATTAAACAGAATAAAAAAGGCTGATAAAGATGCAAAAGATCAAGCGGAAAAGAACGGCAAAGAAGTAGAAATTGCTGATTTGGATGAGAATTTAAACGAAATATTGCAAACGAACTTTAAAAACATTGAAGCCTCTGCTATCGGTAGTCCAAGCGAAGAAAACTTCAAAGGACTGTTTGACGATATAGATGTAAACAGTAATAAGCTTGGTCCAACGGTTATCAAGAGAAATAAAAGGCTTAAAAAGTTAATTACTGTTATCGGAGATATGGATCTTGGTAATTATCAAGATAATTCCATTGATGCGTTTGGGGACACCTATGAATACTTAATGGGAATGTATGCTTCTAATGCCGGCAAAAGCGGTGGTGAATTTTTCACCCCACAAGAGGTATCTGAGCTTCTGACTAAAATTTCACTTCTTGATAATAACGGTAAAATGAAAACAGAAGTAAACAAAGTATACGATCCTGCTGTGGGAAGCGGTTCGTTACTTTTGAAGTTTGCAAAAATTCTTGGTAAAGACAATGTCCGTAATGGATTCTTTGGTCAGGAAATTAACATTACAACTTATAACCTTTGCCGTATCAATATGTTTTTACACGATATAGGTTACGATAAATTCAGCATTGAACACGGCGATACTTTGACTGATCCTAAGCATTGGGATGAAGAACCGTTTGAAGCCATCGTTTCAAATCCGCCGTACTCGATTAAGTGGGAAGGCTCTGACAATGGAACACTGATAAACGATCCTCGTTTTTCTCCTGCCGGTGTATTGGCTCCTAAATCAAAAGCGGACTTTGCTTTTATTATGCATTGCCTTAGCTGGCTTGCTACAGACGGAACGGCGGCTATTGTTTGTTTTCCCGGCATTATGTATCGTGGCGGTGCGGAACAGAAAATCAGAAAATATCTGATTGATAATAACTATATCGAATGTATCATTCAGTTGCCCGATAATCTTTTTTACGGAACAAGCATTGCAACTTGCATTATGGTTCTCAAAAAATCTAAAGTTGACAACCAAACTCTGTTTATTGATGCTTCAAAAGAATTTATCAAGTCTACCAACAGCAATAAATTGGGTGACGGGACTGCAAAAAATGAATCTAATAACATTCAGAATATATTAAACGCATATATCAACCGAAAGACTGAAAAGCATTTTACTGCTCTTGTTAAACAGGAAGATATTGAAAATGCAGATTACAATTTATCTGTATCAACTTATGTAGAAAGTGAGGATACAAGAGAAGCTATCGATATAGCTGTCCTTAACAAGCAAATATCTGAAATTGTTCAGCGTGAAAATACATTGCGTGCCGAAATTGATGCGATTATAGCGGAAATTGAGGAGGCGTAATGTATGAGATTATCAGATGTGTTATCAAAACCGATAACAACAGATTATGTACAAATAGAAGGCTTTTTGGGCAGTAGAAAGCTTAAAACCGGAAATTCTAAAAAAATTGCGGTCGGTAAAGTTGCATTAAATTATTATTGTAATAATTGCGGCGATCAGCGCACATTTTATTCCGGGGAAGACTTGTTCTGCATTGGTGTAAACGAAAAGACTGTCAGCATTGACTGTGTTCTTGAATGCCCTCGTTGCGGTGCTTCTGTGCAAATGTGGTTCTTGCTTGAGTGCAAAGAGGAAGATAATATACATAGTCAATATCCTTATGTGCGTATTGCAAAAAGAAGCGAAAAATTTTCTGAATCAGTTTCGCTGAATACTGAAACTTACGGTAATTTCACAGATGCTTTAGAAAAAGCCAAAAAGGCAGCAAGAGAAGGATTTGGAGCAGGGTCTATTGTTTATTTGAGAAAGGTTTTTGAAAGAATTATTACACAAACAGCAGAGGCTGCAAATCCGCCCATTGAAACGAGGAAAGCAAACGGCAATCTTAAACCATTTATTCAGATTCTTACACCGGTAAAAGATCAATGTAATATCATCCCTTCAGAATTTGCTGAAGATGGCTACAAACTCTTTGGTGAACTTAGTGATGTAGTTCATGGAGATTATGACGAAGACGAGGCATTACAAAAATTTGATGCTTTTTATCGATTAGTTACAGGTGTGCTGGAAAAAATAAAAACAAACAGAGAATTAATGGATGCGATAGGTACCTTAGGTTGGCATACCGGAGGTGAGGAGAATGAGTAAATTAGAACAACTTATAAATGAACTTTGCCCAAATGGGGTAGAATTTAAGAAAATAAAAAATAGTTATACAAGAATAAAAGGTACTCCTATTACTGCGGGCAAAATGAAGGAAATTGCATCTGATGACGGTGAAATCAAAATCTTTGCAGGAGGAAAAACTGTCATCACTGCTCATGAAGCTGATATACCTAATGCAAATATTACGAGAGTACCTGCTGTTTTAGTGCAGTCCAGAGGGGTAATTGATGCTGTTTATTATGATAAACCATTTACTTTTAAAAATGAAATGTGGGCATATACAGCAGATAATCCAATCAAAGTAAAATATTTATATTATGTTCTGAAAAATAATATTGAACACTTCAGAGAAGCAGCTTCAGGAATGGGATCATTACCTCAAATTTCTTTGCGAGTAACTGAAGACTTCATAATTCCTCTTCCACCTTTACCGGTACAAGAAGAAATCGTTCGTATATTGGATAAATTTACGGAACTCACTGCGGAACTCACTGCGGAACTCACTGCGGAACTCACTGCGAGAAAACAGCAGTATGAATACTATAGAAACAAAATTCTAATCAATGATGACAATGTGGAATGCGATTTTTTATACACGGTTATGGATTATGAGCAACCTACCAAATATATCGTAAGAGATACCAAGTATGATGACAATTTTAAAACGCCTGTATTGACAGCGGGACAATCTTTCGTTTTGGGATATACTAACGAGACTACGGGTATATTCAAGGCATCAAAAGATAATCCAGTTATAATTTTTGATGATTTTACTACTTCTTTTCATTGGGTAGACTTTAATTTCAAGGTTAAATCTTCTGCAATGAAGATGTTAAGGTTAAAAAAAGACAGATCTCACGATGCGAATTTTAGATATTTATATTATGTAATGAAAAATATACAATATGTTCCTGTAGATCATACTCGTCAGTGGATTGAAAAATACTCCAAATTTAAAATCCCACTTCCTTTGATTGAAGAACAACAGCGCATAGTTGATATTCTTGACCGTTTCGATAAGCTTTGCAACGATATTAGCGAGGGGTTGCCTGCCGAAATCGAATCAAGACAAAAGCAATATGAATATTACCGAGATAAGCTATTAACTTTTAAGAAAAAGGAGGCAACGGAAAAATGAATAGTTTTGAAATTGTGGCGAGTTCAACCGAAAATACAGTTGTCGCTGAATACACGCCTGAAAAAAGAAAAAGCACCGACTATCAAAGCGAAGCGGAACTTGAAAAAGATTTTATAAATCGCCTTGTCAGTCAGGGCTACGAATACATTACTATAAAAAGCGAACAGGACTTAATTGACAACCTCCGTACTCAGCTTGAAAAACTTAATAACTATACCTTTTTCGATAAAGAGTGGAACGACTTTTACAGCAGTGTTATTTCCAATGGAAATGATGGTATTGTTGAGAAAACACGCAAAATACAGGAAGATTATCTTCAAAACCTTACCCTTGACAACGGATATGTAAAAAACATCAAGCTGATTGACAAAACCAACATTCATAACAATCATTTGCAGATAATAAATCAGTACGAAGAAAATGAGGGTGAACGTAAAACCCGTTATGATGTAACGATTTTGGTAAACGGATTGCCGTTAGTGCATATTGAGCTTAAAAAGAGAGGGAACGCAATTCGAGAAGCGTTTAACCAAATCAATCGATATCAGCGTGACAGCTTTTGGGCAGGCAGCGGATTGTATCAGTATGTACAGCTGTTTGTAATCTCCAACGGTACGCATACAAAGTATTACTCTAACACAACAAGATTTCAGCATATCAAAGATAACGCAGAGAAAAACGCAGCAAAAAAGAAAAAGACTTCTAATAGCTTTGAATTCACAAGTTATTGGGCGGATGAAAAAAACCGTACCATCCCGGACCTTGTGGACTTTACAAAAACCTTTTTTGCAAAACATACGCTGCTTAATATTTTGACTCGTTACTGTGTATTTACCTCAGAGAATTTATTATTGGTAATGCGTCCTTATCAAATTGCGGCAACCGAAAAAATTCTAAATCGCATTATCGTTTCTACCAATCTCAAAAAAGCCGGCAGAAAAGAGGCAGGCGGTTATATTTGGCATACAACCGGAAGCGGCAAGACTTTAACAAGTTTTAAAACTGCACAGCTTGCTCAAGGATTGAATTTCATTGACAAAGTATTGTTTGTTGTTGATAGAAAAGATCTTGACTATCAGACAATGAAAGAATATGACAGGTTTGAAAAAGGTGCTGCCAACAGCAACACCTCTACTAAAATTCTGCAAAAACAAATGGAAGATGATAATGCAAGGATCATCATCACAACTATTCAAAAGTTAGATAAATTCATATCTAAGAACAAAGAACATGAAGTTTATAAAAAACACATTGTTATGATTTTTGATGAATGCCACCGTTCTCAGTTTGGAGATATGCACAAGTCTATTACAAAGCACTTTAAAAATTATCATATCTTCGGGTTTACAGGCACCCCTATTTTTGCAATAAACTCGAACAGTTCCAACGCTCCGAATATGCGTACCACAGCACAGGTTTTCGGCGGTGAACCGGATGAAAACGGAAATAAAGTAAGACCACTGCACGCATATACCATTGTTGATGCTATCCATGATGGAAATGTCTTGCCTTTTAGAATTGATTATATCAACACGATCAAAAACCCTGAGCTTTTATACGATAAGCAAGTAAAGGCAATTGACCGTGAAAAAGCTTTGCTTGATCCTAAAAGAGTATCTGAGATTACACAATACATTCTTGAACATTTTGAGCAGAAAACTTATCGTAATCAAAGCCGTTCCTATTATGACCATAAAGTGATTACGAATGTAGAAAAAATGGCAAAGTCCAAGAATAATACGGTAACAGAGCAAAAAGCAACCGTAAAAGTAAATGGTTTTAATTCAATTTTTGCAGTCGCATCTATTCCGGCAGCGATTGCATACTACAATGAATTTAAAAAGCAAATGGAGGAAACAGGTCATAAATTAAATATTGCTACGATATTCAGTTTTAATCCAAACGAAGAAGATCCGGATGATATCTTGCAAGATGAAAATTTTGACACAAGCGGTCTTGATCAGACTTCACGGGATTTTCTTGACAGTGCGATTGATGATTATAATAAGCTGTTTAATGTTAGCTATGATACATCTGCCGATAAATTTCCCAACTATTATAAAGATGTATCATTGAGAATGAAAAATCGTGAGATTGATTTGCTGATCGTAGTCAATATGTTTCTAACTGGATTTGATGCGACTACTCTTAACACACTATGGGTAGATAAAAATCTAAAAGACCACGGGTTGATACAAGCATTTTCCAGGACTAATCGTATTTTGAACTCAGTTAAAACATTTGGAAACATTGTTTGTTTTAGAAACCTTGAAACAGCCACTAATAATGCCTTAGCGCTTTTTGGAGATAAAAACGCAAGAGGTATGGTTATTCTAAAAACTTACAATGAGTATATGAATGGCTATGAAGATGAGCACGGAAAACATATTGAAGGTTATAACGAGCTTGTAGCCAGACTGGTAAATGAATTTCCGATAAGCAGTCAAATCATTGGCGAGGATAACGAAAAAGAATTCATCAAACTGTTTGGTCGCATTTTGAAATTGAGAAATATTTTAAGGTGTTTCGATGATTTTGAAAGCGACAGTTCTGTATCCGTTAGAGATTTACAGGATTATCAAAGCATTTATATTGACTTATATCAAGATTATGCTAAAAAAAGCGACATTGAAAAAGAACGAATCAACGATGACATTGTCTTTGAAATTGAACTTATTAAGCAGGTCGAGGTCAATATAGATTATATCTTGATGCTCGTTGCCAAATATCACGAATCAAACTGCGAGGATAAAACGATTCTTGCTAATATTAATAAATCAATAGATGCAAGTGTTGAGCTGCGCAGCAAAAAAGCTTTAATTGAGGGGTTTGTTGCCCAAATGACAGTAAAAACAGATGTTGAAAAGGACTGGAAAGACTTTGTTAAGAAGCAAAAAGAACATGACTTAGAAGCAATCATCAAAGATGAAAAACTAAAACACGATGAAGCTCAAAAATTTATAGAAAACTCTTTCAGAGATGGTGGAATAAAAACCACTGGAACTGATCTTGATAAAATATTACCGCCAATTTCAAGGTTTTCAGGTGGTTCAAATAGGGCTTTGAAAAAACAAACTGTTATCGATAAGTTAAAATCCTTTTTTGAAAAATATTTTGGTTTGATATAACAAAATTCATAATACTGAATTTTGAACAAGTTTAGTGAAAAAAGATCCTCCTATGGTATAATTATAAAAACACCATAGGAGGAATTTTTATGCCCAGAAGTTACAGACACATAAAGCAATATAAAAATAAAATGCTTTAAAAAAGCTATAAGGTTTATCCGTACGGAAATGGGCAAAACATTGTTTTGATATATGAACAAACACATTGTTTACACAAAAGATATAACAGAAAACAAATGGAATATAATAGGAAATAATTATTCAAAATAAAGTCAGACTATTAAAACAGAGAAATACAATATTAAGATCGATAGAGATGAGAAAGGATTTAATGCGGTGTTTATTTCGCTAACAGAAAGGAAATGAAATGATTGCTGTCTGCGGAAAGAGTAAAAATATGAGTTGTTTAGCATCAGCCCAAAGTATAATGATGAATTATCTTAAGATGCTAAACAGAATATGTTCATTCCAAAACGGAATACTGTTTTAAAGTATGCAGAAGAGTTACTTGAATGTTTAAAATCAGAGGTTTTGAAAATACATACTCTTCACGCCGGAGGATATGCAGACACAGATAAAACAAGCATACATTTTAACAATGTTGCATACAAGATAATTGTTCCAGTAATACTTTAGGAAAATAAGATGAATATCCAAAAACTGATACGCTGTAAATAAAGAAAAGGGATTAGAATTTATTTGGTATTTTTTGAAAATAATATGGAGTTTTTATGATATAATGATGCTGGTGAACACTTTTTCATACAATATAGTCTATTTAAGTGATTGAATAAAATAATTACTCGTGTTAAAATATAATAGAAATGCTCAATCCGATGAAAGGAATAATAATGAGAAGACATACTGTAATTTTAGGTGCTGGTGCAACAATTGCTACAATACCTAATGGGGATAGAAATGGCAATAAATCATCCGTAATGAATGGTCTTATAGAAAAGTTAAATCTTAATGATGTAATATCTAATGTTGAACTAAATACTAAAAGCAAAAACCTTGAAGATATATATTCAGAATTATATTTGAGAGAAGATTGCAGAGATGTCGTTAAAGAACTTGAAAAACGCATTTATGACTATTTTGCTTCACTTGAATTGCCTGAATACCCCACAATATATGATTTGCTTATTTTAAGTTTAACAAGTAAAGATGTTATCACAACTTTTAATTGGGATCCATTATTGATCCAAGCATATTGTAGATGTTCTGGATTTACAGAAAATCTACCACATATTTTTTGCTTGCATGGTAATGTTGCTATGGGATACTGTGAAAAAGATGTTGAATTTGGAATAAACGGTGTTACTTGTCCTGTTTGTGAAAGTGTATTTACACCAACTAAGCTTTTATATCCTGTAAAAGAAAAAAATTATAGTAAAGATGATTATATAAACAAATGTTGGGAAGCAACTGAACAATGCATTGAACAATCATCAATGCTAACTATATTTGGGTATAGTGCTCCAACAACAGATAAAGAAGCTGTAACTTTATTGAAAAAAGCTTGGGGAGATTTAGAAAGTAGGCAACTTGAAGAAGTTTCTGTTATAGATATTGTTAGTGAAGATGAAATGCTTGATAAATGGAAAGATTTCATTTATTCACATCATTACAAATACACTAATGATTTCTACAGTTCTTATTTAGGAAAATTCCCAAGAAGAACATGTGAAACTATTTTTGCAACTTTCTTAATGAATCTTCCAGCGGATGATACAAGAGGTTTTTATGAAGGCATGAGTTGGGACGATATTACTGATATATTAAGCGATTTATTAATTGAGGAAATTAACACACCAAATGGTGAAAATTATCCTTGTACATATAATAGGAACTAATTATTTAACATTGAATAGAGGTAAGTTATTATGATGATAGGTCAAGTAGTAGCAGTAAACTATAAAAGAGGATTAGTTGCTTTTCAAATAGAAAATGGTGACTGTGGATATTTTGAAGTATTAGATACTGTCGAATTTGAAAAAGAAGATAAAATAAAGGGTAACTTAGAATCTTTGGGCGGAGAAAAAATCATAAAAATTGATACAAACGAATCTGTTGATGTATTTATTGAGGATTATGGTATGACATACAATTGCGTAATCAACAAGATATTTGAATAGTTGTAAGTGATAATATTGTAGCAATAATATTTCTATTAAAAAATTTGATGCTATTTTGATGATGTAGCAGACGGAAACGTTGGAATTATTAGCGCCGGTTGAACATTTTGATGCCTGAAATGAGTGTCAAAAGCGGAAATTCAGACCGTGCTCCGTACATAAAAACATATCAAAAAACGGCTTAAACGCAGTGTTTAAGCCGTTTTTGTTTGGCAGGGGCAGAAGGACTTGAACCCTCGGCACGCGGTTTTGGAGACCGCTGCTCTACCAACTGAGCTATACCCCTATATCTGTTTAATTTTCAAGACAAGATGTATTATATCAAACTTTGCGTAATTTGTCAAGGAATTTTTGAAAAATAAATCATTTTAATGTTGTTAGACATAAAAACACATATTTAAACAAATATAATAACATTATTACACTTCATAAAGAAAATTTGGTCTTTGCTTAATGTATTGCAATAAAATATATTAAAATTCTTGCAGACAACTATATAGGGTTATTAAATTCAAAACTTGACAGCAACAGCTTTACACGCCTTGGTACAAAAGAACCTCGCCAAATTAAATGATTTTGGCGAGGCTTTTATTAATCAATACTCTTAATTGTTTTTAATACCCATTTAAAATAAACACCGCAATTTACAAAAAGAAACTTATTATCTGTAACATCAATTGCAAGTTCTTCAATAGAATTTGCACGATAACCATACATACCAAACTCAATGTCTGACAAACCTTCGCCTATCACCAAACGATTAAAGAAATTGTGTGTATCTTTATTTATATTGACAAGTTCTTTAATATAAGCTGTGGCTTTGCGAGTTTTTCCAAGCTTATAATATAAAGTTGACAAAGGCAATAAAAATTGCGTCGATTTTTGGCAGTCATACCTTTCAAACAACTTAACCGCATATTTTTCATCTTCAAAATATGCGTAAATATGCATTAAAATAAATCTTGCACCTAAATTATCATCATTGTTCAAATCAAAAATTTCCAAGCAAGCTTCTTTTGCCATACCGATTTTTCCGCAATCCAATAACAACCGCATACGATTATAGAGCAATCTCGTCTCAAACAGTAAAAAACTCAACAGTTAAATCAAATGCCACAACCGATATGATACAACAGAACAATTGGGATCAATACGATAACAAAAAATGGGAAAGCGGCAACGAAGTGCCTGTAGCGGCAGTAGTAGTAGGCAACCGTGGCGCAGAGGGGGCTATATCTTATCCGTATGACGCAACTTTAACATCAACCAATTCAAGCTTTATTATCGCAAACAAACTCCCTGTTTATGCGGCAGGTTATAACGGACACACAGCTACAATAAACGGAATTGACTCTGCTGATGTAATTCAGAGCACAGGCTTTGGCGGTAATGTTGTAATCAACTCATAATCTGTTTATATTTACTCCTTTCCTAAATCAGTAAAATATAAAACAATAACCTCAGTTTCGGCTGCGGCTGTTGTTTTGTGATTTGACAAATCAATTTTATCAAAAACTAAGGGAAATTGCGGTTTAGTGCACAGGTTAAGCTAAATGATTTTAAAATTTAGGTCAAGCCTTTTTAAAGGCTTGCGGGTTTGGGCAGCGCCCATAATATCTTCCTATATTGCAATTAATCGGGCGCAAACAGCCACGCTGTTTGCGTGCTAAAACTAAGTTTGTTAAAAACAGGCGGTAGCCATTATAAACAGAAAAGCTAACAACATAGTCAACGCAATGCGTTGACTAT
>ERZ773136.1853-NODE-1853-length-19171-cov-4.836629_pt1 | contig 19171 bp, 23 predicted proteins | sample MGYA00580855_ERZ773136 | MGnify/ENA primary metagenome ERZ773136 (study PRJEB29015, sample SAMEA2737860) | human gut metagenome | biome: human gut; feature: human-associated habitat; material: faeces | place: China | collected 2012 ... | reverse complement strand
GGGGCGGATGGCGCCGCACTTGTCCAGGGCGATGTCTCGCAGGGTGGGGCCCAGGATGGCGGCATGATCCATGGCCACGGGCGCGAAGCAGGTCAGGTCGCTGGCCAGGGCCGTGGTGGCGTCATGGGCGCCGCCCAGCCCGGCCTCCATGACGGCCAGCTGCACGCCCTGACGGGCAAAGGCCAGTATGGCCAGCACGGTCAGGAATTCGAAATAGGTCAGGTCCGGTCGCGCCGCGTAGACTTCCGTGGCCAGCCCGGGCCACAGGTCTTCTTGCAGAGGGACGCCGTCGATGCGGATGCGCTCGCAGGGGGAAAGGAAGTGCGGCGAGGTATAGAGCCCGGTGCGGCAGCCGTGGGCGCGGGACAGGCTGTCCAGAAAGGCGGACGTGGAGCCCTTGCCGTTGGTACCCACGATCTGGGCCACCACAAAGGGCGGGCGGGAAAGGCCCAGGCGGGAGAGGGCGGTCTCCATGCGCGTCAGGCTCAGGTCCATGTGGAAGAAACCAAGACCGTCCAGGTGTTCCCAGATCTGGTCGATGGTCGTGAAATGCTTTGCAGTCTTCATGCCGCGACCATGCCACAATTCCCTGTCCTTGTCAGCGCTTGCGCCAAGGGGAAAAACGTTCCATCGCAGGATGGCCGTACGAAAAAAATATTTTATGCCTGTGGCTGCTGCCGCGTACTGACTGCAATTGGTGGCCGGGGGATCGGGCAGCATAGTGATGCCTGTTGCAGACAGGGCTGCTTGCGGCAGTCCCATTCCCTTGCTAGGCTGGATTCCGAAAAGGAGGCTATGCATGATCCGTCTTGAAAAGGCCGGCCGGGAAGATCTGGCTGCTCTTGTACAGTTGCAGGAAATGGTGCGGGCGCGTCTGCTGCCGGAAGGGCAGCCTTTGCCCGAGACGGCCGGAGATTCGCTGGAGGATTTTTTTGCTCACGGCGTGGTGTTGCGGGCCCTGATGGAAGACGACACCATGGTGGGTGCCGTAGGCGGGCGAGAAGTGGACGGCGGACAGCATTTGGCCCAGCTGCTGGTGCATCCGCAATGGCAGGGACAGTATGTGGAGACCATGCTGCTGTTGCAGATGGAAAGCCTGCTGCCCGAGGCCCGGCGCGAACTGCTGTTCCCGGCACGGGATGCCGCGGATCTGCGGCCACTGCTGTGGCTGGGCTATACCGTCAGTGAAGAGACGCCCCTGCCGCACGGCCTGACCCTGTACCGGCTGGAGAAAGAGGCTGTGTAAAGAAGTTGTTATAGTACGTCAGCGGCTCTTGTGCTCGAAAAACGGGAGCGGGATCGCAAAGGGATATTCAGAAAGGCGGTCACATGCGAACCATGTGGCCGCCTTTCTTTTGGAGAAACATGCCGGGAGGCTCGAATTCGTGGAAGAAGTCAGAGGATGAGCGGGGCGTCGCTCTCCATCATTTCATCGAATTCTTTGTCGGTCTTCCAGCCAAGCGTACAGCCGAAGGCCTGGTTGAGAGATTCGAGTGCCATGCAGGTCCGCATGCTGTCCCGGGAAGCCAGGGCTTCTCGCAGGTCAGTGAAGTTAGATCTGAACAGACGCGCCCGTTCAGCATAATACTTCTGCAAAGAGGCTTCTAGGGCCCTTCTCTGCATGCGCAAGCGGGGAATGGCTTCGCGGCAGACAGTTTCTATCTGTTCCCGACGAAGCCGGGAGGCATCGACACGGGAAAAGAGGTTCGTCAGCGTGAAAATCGTCGCGTCGATGGAACGATTGGCGAACACGACGGCAACACCCGCCAGTGCTGCTGCCATCAGACCGCTCAGCATCCCGGGGATGCCGAGCGCCGTCAACTGCTGTTCCAGCGTGAAGGCGAGCGTACCTATGCCGACGGTCGTCAACGTCTTCAGGATGACCGTGACCAGCTGGGAGAAGCTTTCTATTTTGCCGGTAAGGTAGTCATATATGGATTCCCAAACCGTCGAGATCCCTTGGGCGAGGGTCGAAAGCAGGGCCCCCGCGGATTTGAAGATATTCCGCAGCACGCCAAAGAGGAGGTGCAAGGCCTCAAGGGCAAATTCCTTGCCGACACGTACGACAGCGCTTGCGGTCAGCTTTTTCCAGAAGATGCCCAGGAAGCGTTCCAAGCGCTGCCAGATGGTGAGCTCTGAAGGATTCGTCGCCGCATCCCGCAATTCCCAGACAGCCCCACCGATGACCAGCATGCCCGCTTCGGCCAGTATGCCTTGCATGGACCTTTCGCCAGCCCGGCAGACCCCGTCCTTTACCGTCTGCATCGCCACATGGGTATAGGCAGCCTGTTGCGTCTTAATCTGGTCACGGGTCAGGGAGCTTTTACGCAATTTGGCAAGAGCCGCCTTGGCCCGAGCTGCCAGCTCCTCATTCTGGCTGCACGCCATGCGCTCCAGTTCGGCCTTGTGGTGTTCGTAATCATCCGCAGGCACAAGGATCACATCCGGCGCCTGGTCATCCTGGGAGATAGTGTAGCGTTCTTCCAGCAAGCCCCGTGTATCTTTTTCGGCCTTGAGTTGCTGTTTGCTCTTGATACCGGATTCATCATAGCCGACAACATCCGTATAGGGATTGTTGAACGTCGCAAGAGATTCCAGATCTTCATGCGGCAGTTTTTCCCCATCTTTGCACTGCTGGTAGTACAGGTCATCCACACGGTCGTAGGTCACGCCTGTTTTTTGGATGATCGCATCGCGATTTTGTTCTCCCACTGCAAGGGATTCAAAGATAAATCCGTATACGCGAGGGCTCTTGTTGAGGGAACCATCTTTGTTATGGGTGACGTTGTATACGGAGCGGCAGGCAGCGACCTGGTTGGAATACAACGCTACACCGTCAGCAAGGGCCAGATTGCTGCCAAAGGCAGACATGAAACGCCGGAGTAACTGTTTTCCGACCTCATCAGCCACGTCTTGAAGTACCCCTTTGGGAATCGCCATTTGCTGTGAGGGAGCTTCAAGAATGTCCGGGGGGTCTAGCAGATGGACTACAGAGCTCACAGGGATCCTCCTCGAGTTACATCAAAGCAAGCTGTCGCAAAAACGATGTATTTTTTCTCAGAAGCGTGCGGAGTTCCCGCGTGACAGCACCAGAATCATCAAAGAGAGGGGTTTTGAGGATGTTCGAGACCGTTTTGGCCAGCTCGAAGGATGTTTTTACCACAAACCTGTTCTGGGGATCCTCTTTAATAATGCTGTAGTTTATTTCCTCGTTCACTACTGCCTGGAGTTTGCGATTGAATGCATAGCAATAGGGGGTCAGCTCTTCGATAACGTCCCGCAGCTCATCGGCAGCATCCATGATGGCCTGGGCTCCTGTGCAGGCAGCACGCATGGATTCGGCCGCAGCCTTGGCCTTGCTGAGGTTGGAACGGGCATCTTCGATGGCTTCCTCCGATTTGGACGCCAGGACGAGTCCTCCTACAGCCAGAACTGGAGCAGCCACTATCCCGCCAAGGACAACAGTCCCTCCCGCCATTCCCAGGCCTCCGGCAGCCAACGCGCCACCGCCGAACCATGCCAAGGTGGCATTAGTTGCCGCAACACCGCTAAGAGCGCTGATTGCCGTACCTGTAGAGGCCGAAGCTAAAGCGCCAGCTGCACCAAAGGCACCAAAGCCAGCCAGCGCACCGCTTGAAAGCGCCGCAGCGCCGCTTGCAAGAACACTAGAAATCTCGAGAGAGATTTGCTGGATCTCTGCTAAGTCTGCCGTAATACAAATGTCGGTATCAAAATCAAAGTCGTCGTTATGCTCGATATTCTTTATTTTTTGAGCCGTTTCGATAAATGGCAGCAAGAATTTTTTATGGATGGAGATCTTCTTTCTCCCCAGGTCCTCCAGACTGGCCTGCGTTTCTTCCCGGACATCTTCCAGACGCTCCACGGCATCATCATAGATCCTTTGGGCATCTGCCGAGATATCCTTCGCCCGGTCAAAGTTTTCCTTGGCATCGAGCCCTTTTTTGACACCATATCCCCCGGCGAGCAGCGCGGCTCCACCAATGAGAACTGGAATGAGTGGCAGTGGCATGGCGTACCTCCTTGTTGATAGTTTCCCGTCTGCTATGCAGCTTGATGAAAAAAGGCTGTCGTCGACCTCATGCTTCTCAAGGTCACTGGGAAGCTGCCCTGATAATCCTCTCAGATACAGGCAGCCTTGCCGTGTTTTGAGGATATACTCCTCGAACGACATGGTTTTGCTAAAGAAAACATAGCCTTCACGAACGCGGCATTTGAGAGGCCGATGTTCATAGCATAAACAAAGATGACTCTTCTGATCATAAAATCTGCAAACTCCTCGTCCGTTATCGAGGTCAGAATAAAGGTCGCCAAATGCTCTGAGATGGCTGCAACAGGCACCGCAACGGGTACATTCGAAATTAGGCATACTGGTATATATTGATGTAATTTGCACTGTTATTTAAGTTGGATATAAAAATAATTATCCTTGTTCATAAATTATATAATTGCTTTCTGGAAATCAAGCAAGTTGATGGGGCATGATGGATAATATAGTGCTATGATTATAGTTGTGTGTTCATTGCAGATATTGCGATATGGCAAATCGATGTTCCATAACATGGAAAAATATGGCAGCCTATGCGACTTTTTCCGTATGTATGAATCATCTCCAATTGGGGGAGGTATGGAGCGCTCTCAAAAGCTGGGCACAGGAAAAGGTGCTTACGCCTGTCGACGGGATGAGCAGAGGACGAAAAAGAAAAAGACGGTCACAGGAAGTCCCGTGACCGTCTTACTTTTCTGGTGGCGCGCCCGGGAGGATTCGAACCCCCGGCCAAGAGCTTAGAAGAATACTGACGGTAGTGCCCATGAGTGCCTTTAAGCACTTATCCCCTTGATTTTCAAGTCTTGCGGGTGATAGCAGATACCCATAACTGCCCATGGAATCTAAAAAGGTGGGTGACAAATGGGTGACAAACAGCGATGGCATACGTTGCCGGGGAAAGAGGGGGTGCTGTATCGCGAGCATCCCACGCGGAAGCATGGCCGTGGACCTGACCGTTGCCTCTCGATCCGTTACAGGGTTGGAGAGGGCAAGCGTGTCCATGAGTCGCTGGGCTGGACCAGCGAAGGCTGGACGGTCGCCAAAGCCGTCGCCTTGCTGCGCGAGCTGAAGGAAAATATCCGCACGGGAAAGCGTCCGCAGAGCCTGCGCGAGATGCGATCCATGGCTGAGGAGCAGAAGCAGCGCGAGACCCAGCTTGCCCGTAGAGCACAGATAGCCGATTTGACCTTCCGAGAGCTGGCAGAGCATTACACCATGTGGACTCAAGCGCATCGTGCCAGTCATACCAAGGTCGTCCAGTTGCTGGCAACTCATATCCTGCCCATCCTTGGAGATCGTCTCGCACGAGAGATCACGCCGCAGGACGTGGCTGATCTTGGCCGAGTTGTCGCTGCCAAGCGGCCTCTTTCTGGACGGAATAAAAACAATCCCGCAGCCGGGCTTTCTCCCCAGACGGTTTTGCACATCCTCAAAACCGTTCGGGAGGTCTACAATTACGCATTGGAGACGCCAGCCCCAGGCGCTCCAGGCATCATGCTGTTCAGCGGCGCGAATCCGGCGATTTTGAGCCGCCGCAATCGCGCTATCATGCTCCCAAAAATGGACAGCCGCCGACTCCGCGTCCTGAGCGATACAGAGATCACGGAGCTGCTTAGTTACAGGGGGCGGCGTGGGGAGTCCGTGGAGATCCACGACATGATTCTGCTCTCCCTGGATACGGGATTGCGCGCCGGGGAGCTTCTCAACTTGCGCTGCGAAAGCTGCGATCCTGAGACCGGAGCCATTCGCGTGCTTACCGGAGCAAAAGATAGCGCTCGGTCCACAAAAGGCGGAAAAACACGCATCCTCCATGCGGGGCGTCTTTTCCCCGAGGCGCTCTCCATGCTGCGCGAACGCCTGCAGCGTATCCCTTCGGGTTATCTTTTTCCTGGTCCAGACGGGCATGTGCGTTCTCCGTTCAGCCTGCCGCGTGCAATGCATCGCATCATGGACAAGCTCGGCTTTAACGATGGTGTCACCGATCCGCGCAACCGGGTGGTCTGGCATACCCTGCGGCACACGTTCGCCACACGGATGCTGGAGGCCGGGCTGGACATTTATGCCCTGAAGACGCTCATGGGCCACGCCAGCGTCACGACCACGGAGATCTATCTCCATATCTGCGACATGGACAAGCGCCGGGCCGCTCTGGCCAAGGCAGAGCTGGCCCGGCAAAAGCTGGTTACAGGGACGGGGGAACAATGAGCGTCACTCCTTTGGCTTCGAGATAAGCGAGGAAGAAGGCCGTCGGATAGACGACAGCGTCGCCCATCTTCATGCGGAACTTGGGGTCATTCCCCAGATAGTCATCGTTAGAGACACTCTTGGAGCTGATGGCACCGCCGGTGAAATACTTGACCTCCTTCCTGGCGATCATGGGAGGAAGCTGGTCCAGGAAGCAACCCAGCACCTTCAGCTGGGGCGGATCGGGAATCCGGGTGACATTACTCATGATCTGACCTCCACAAAGCGCGTCAGCGCCGCATCGCGGGCGATGCCCCACGGGCGCTTGCGCATGGTAAGCCCGGCGTCGCGGGCGGCCCCCTCCAGATCTTCGGGGCGGCCGTGCCAGTGGAACTGTGCCTGGGCGACAACAGACAAAAACTTGAAGCCGAAGCTGCGATCCGTCTTGTAACGGGGGAGCACGAAGCGCAAAACCTCGCGCAGGGCCGCCTCGGCAGGACGGGTCGCTCCCTGGTCAGGGACAGCGTGCATCTTGGTGTAAAAGGGGCATGTCATGGCCAGACGTTGCCCCACGGGGCAGGCCAGGCAGAGCCCCAGCTCCTGTCGGGAGGGAGTGCTGCAGATGATGCCACAGCACTCCCCGGAGCTGATGACGCGCCCCAGACGGGGGCAGGTCACCGGAGCGCTGTTCATGCCGGATCCTCTCCGGAGACGGGCTCCGCTGGCAGAAGGGCGCGCAGGCGTTCGCACTTGAGCGCGACACTGGCGTCGAGCTCATCGGCCATGAAGGGCTCGGTGCGCAACTGGTCGATCATCACCAGCACGTCGCCGATGGCATCCACCACGTCCTCACGGGAGCCGCAGCGGCCGCGGCGCAGGTGACTGATGGCCACGATGGCCTCGGCCAGTTCTTCCTGCAGGATCTGCAGCTGGGCATCCAGACCAAAGTGACGCACGGCCTGCCTGGCGAGGGATGCATCCATCAACAGGGTAGACATACGGACCTTCTACTGCCGGGGAAGGGTATCGCCGGCGATACGTTGCATGTTCATTCTGCGCATCATGCCCCCTCCACCTGCCGGATACGTTCCCCTATCCAGCGCATGACTGGCACAGCCATGCTGTTTCCCAAGGCTTTGTATCTCGCGGAGTCAGACGCAGGCTTTCCCTTGTAGGGAACGTCCGTCCAGCAATCGGGAAATCCCTGAAGGCGTTCGCATTCAAGCGGAGTGAGGCGGCGTACTCCGGGGTATGAAATGATAGTCGGCCCTCTGTCAGGACAGGGAGAGGCATCATATCCTTCGCTCGTCAGCGCCCCTGCCTTGTGTCCATACTGAGAAATTACGAGATTTGATTCCTGAGCGTCGTTGTCAGCATAGGGCTTTGTCGTCAGCGGGGCGCAAACGAGATTGCGGTATTCATCACCAGCAGGCCCGCTTGTTCCTTTTGCCCATTTGCAGCTCATTGCCTGGCTTACTATTTCTGGGACGTAGAATCCGGCTTGTGCCCTGTTATCGTCAGCGCCACCTGCTCCAAGGCATCCTGTAAGGGCTTGGGTAACGTCCTGCCTCTTTTTTCCGCCCGTCGGAGAATCCCTGCGCAGGCAGCCGGGCTCAAAAAAAACCGCTGCGGGATGTCGCCAGTCTCCAGAATGTCCGACAAGGAAGATTCGACGGCGGCGCTGGGGCACTCCGAAGAACTGAGCGTCAAGCACTCTCCATGCGAGATGATACCCGACACCATCCAGCGCCCGGATGAATGTCCCGAAGTCCCGTCCTGCCGCAGTGGAAAAAGCTCCGGGGACGTTTTCCCATAGAAACCACTTAGGCTTAATCTCTGCCACAAGCCGTACAAAGTGCATGGCCAGTCCGCTGCGGATGTCGGCCAGTCCGCCTCTTTTCCCGGCGATGGAGAATCCTTGGCAAGGAGTCCCACCGACCAGAAGGTCAACTGATCCACGGCAAACTTCCCCCCTTATTCTTGTCATGTCGCCCAGATTCGGTACATCTGGGAAATGATGCTTGAGGACTGAGCAAGGGAAGGGCGCGACCTCGGAGAATGCCACCGGGGTCCAGCCAAGACCCTTCCAAGCCACACTTGCGGCCTCGACGCCCGAACATAGCGAGAGATAGCGCATGCCAGACTTCCTCCACGCCTTTACTGTGCAGTCCTACTGCCGGGGAAGGATATCGTCGGCGAGAGGGGCTTTTTTGAGATGCGCCACGATCTCGCCCAGGGCCAGCGCGCCGAACTCCGCCACCTCGGACATGCAAAGCGCTCCGGACGCGGAGCGGAAGCTCAGGTGCGATTCTGCAGCATCCCCGAAGGCGATCATCACGCAGATCATCCCGCGGGCGCCTTCCTGCTTGCCCCGATCCATGAACTCCTTGACGCCGCGCAGGATATCGGCGCGTTTCTGGCCGATGAAGGGGGAGATATCGTCGTCCATACTCACCTCGTAAGGTCAAGATATATTTCCGTCCCGCGCTCATCGCAGCCCGGGAAGGCACGCATCAGAGCCGTCACCAGTGTGTCCGTTGTCTGGCAGGCATAGCGCCATGCGCCCGTGCGGGCATAGAGCGGACAGGTGGCTCTGGTATCGTCCATAAGGGTCAGGGCCGCCGCCAGCATGGCGCAGGCCAGAAAAGCCCGGCGCTCAGGCGGCAGCCCTGTTTTTTTGAGGTAGGGGCGCAGGCGGTTCTCCATTTTTTCCAGCGCATACTCGACCTCGCGCCGCCTCTTGACGCGGGCAGCGTACCCCGTGGCCACAACTGCCAGCCACTTGCAGATCTTTGTGTATTGCTCCGGAGCAGCCTTTTCAAAAATCGGCTTCCAGACGCGCAGGACATGGAACAGGACAGAGATGGCCACCTTGCACTTTTGTGCCTGGCGCAGTTCCGGCAGGTCGGGGATCATATCCGCCACGGCCCGCAGCTTTGCCCGTTCTTCAGGAGACAGAGCGCCCATGCTTCCTCCTACGCCACGGCTGCTGCCCGGCGCTGTCCGGCCTGCTGCAGGAATGCCAGCAGGGCACGATGGGTCATGCTCAGGCGCTGGGGCGGCAGGCCGCGCAGGCGCACCAGATAGCTGGCTGTCTTGACAGGGGCCGCGGGCTTTGCATACAGTTCTTGAGACATAGTACTCTCCTTTGTGAGGGTTCAGGCCTCGGGCGGTACCAGCGCCCGGGGCCTTTTTTGTTATTCGGGGGATAGCTGGCGGTCATGGACCTCGCCCGCCAGCGCCACCAGCTGCATGATGGCCTCCACAGCCTCGTGGCTCAGGCGGCGCATCTCCTGCAGCTCTTCCGCCGTGATCTTGCCGTCCGCGATCTGCTCCGCCGCCGCCACGGCGAACTCCCCGAACTCGCGGATGCTGACGCTCAGGCCCGTGACAAGCTGCACCGGCCCGTCATCCGGGAGGCGCAGGGGCACGAAGGCACCGCCGCGCTGTCTGGCCAGGAAGACCAGCGGCAGATCGCTCTCGCAGACGTCCATGAGCGGCAGGAGCAGCTCCGCGCCCAGCTTGTGGCCGGGCTGCTGCGAGAGCTCGCTCATCAGGGTGGCGTAGGGCTTGCCCACCAGGTCCGCCACCGTGCGGGCATCCAGGCCAGAGGGGGCCGCCTTGACCATGCCGTGGACCACGGCCGTCAGCGAAGGATAGGGAGAACGGTTCATGCAAAAATCTCGTTATTGTTTGCGTGGTTCATTCATCGAAAATGCGATATGCGGACACAATGGCGCGGATCAGTGCTTACGGGGCTTGGGGCCGGTGGGCACATCCTCGGCCCTAGGCAGGAGCTCCACGGGGATGTCCAGCCGGTAGCGTAGGACACGGTGATGCCGCACGGGCATGCGCTCGTTACGCAAGCTCTTGCTGACGGACCGACCAGATATGCCGAGGAATTTTCCAATAGATTCAAAGGTGATGCCGTGCTCCAGCATCCAGACCTTGAGCTTGAGGAAGCGCTGCTCTTGCCTGCCTGTGGGGGTTAAGATAAACTGCTGCATAAAATCCTCTTTTTGTTCGGCGGGGATATTGAATGTGTATGTATGTGGGGAAAATATGTATGATTCATACATATTTGTCAACACAGATTCAGAGATGAAGATGAACAGAACAAATAATTCTGAATTATACGAGCGTGTTACGGCGGCGGGAAAATTTTTCGGCGGCCTGCCCGCATTCGCGGAGATGATCGGGGTCCAGTACCGCACCTTCCACGCCTATCTGAGCGCCAAGCGCCAGCACAACCTGTGGCCGCTGCTGCCCACCATGCTGGAGGCCTTTCCGCGCCTGTCGCGGCAATGGCTGTATTTTGGCGAAGGCCCCATGCTTATCGGGCACGGCACGCCCCTGGACAGGCCGGTGCCCCTGCAGGAGATCGCGGCCGCGGCCGAAGCCATGGCCGCCGAAGCGGGCGGGACCTGGGGCGATGTGCTGACCTACATCGTGGATGCCGCACGGGCGGAAGGGGAGAAGCGGGAGCCGGTGGCCGACAGCCGCCAGATCCAGGAATTGCAGGAAAAGCTGCTGGCGGCGCAGGCAAAGATCATCCAGTTGCAGGATGAGCTGCTGACCAGGCAGAAGGAAGGTCACGCAGGCGCCCCCAAGGCCGCGCCTGCCCGTATTGGCGACAGTGCTGCCCATTTGTAGGGTGGCGGCAGTAGGGGAAGCTATGCTGGCAGTAAAGCAATATAATTTATATGATAGTTTTTCAGAGTCTGCTGTTTTCAAAATAGATGGTATAGAAGGCTATTACGGTGGAGAAATTAAATATTCTCCTGAAGATGGAATTACAGGTAGCGTGAATTGCTTCTGTGATCAGCCATTGTTTACATGTGAAGATGATATGCAGCCTTTTTATGTGAGGGCAGCTTTTTCAAATGGTCGATATGCTACTCTCTGTAAGTGTACACTTGAAGTAAAATTTAGAACTTTTTTTAGTAAGACTTTTTATTTTACGGCTTGCTATGTTTTTAACGGTATTTGTTTTCATGAAAATATAAAAATTAAAGGAATTGATATTATTTTTAATTCTTGGGAAAAATTTTATCTTGGTAAAATGCCCAAAAATAGAAATATTGAGTACAAAAATTCCCCAATAAAAATAGATAATAACGTCCTATTTTGTATACGAGATATCCCTGAATATGGGGGGGGCTGTAATTATGTTTTTAGTCCTGATATCGATATACATAATCGTATCCAGGAAATTGTTCAGGATACTCTTAAGGATAGTGGTATTAGTCTAGATATATCTACAGTTAAAAGTACTCCATTGATACATATAGATAGTGAAGTTAGTTTTTTAGGTATCGATGCATATTATAGGCTTATAATTAAGATTTCTCAACTTATATTTGTTTTGACAGGTGTTCCGACAGGCCCAATCCATATTTCTTTATCTGGAGAACATTGCTTTTCTGATGGGCATATAGAACATGGCGAGTATCCTTTTTTATTTCAGCCTGTCATTAAGAAGAGTATTATAAATAATAATTATGCATATAAAGGATATATATATCAAGAACTATTTTCATATAAAGATATTGAAGGAGTCTTGCCTGAAATAGTAAAGAATTTTTTTGTCAACTATGTAACATTTTTTGATATTATAGATAAGATTACATATAATCAAAAAATAGGGAATTCATCAAAATTTACAATAGCATCAAATATAGACGCTATGTCATATTTGGCAAATATAGAGGGGTACCAAGAAAAGAAAAAATATGATGAATGTATAAAAAATTATGCATTTGAACCTCTTAATCTATATATAAAAAATCTATTTTCTGATCGTAAAGAAAAATTGGGGAGAGCGATTAGTAATTTGCGCGCATCAGTTGTTCATCCTGGAAATCAGGAATATATGGATCTTTTTGATAAGATAATACATAAAGCTCCAGTTATCGATAATATACTAGCATTAATTCCATTGAATTATTTACAGGAATCAATTGGTATTCCAGAAGAATTACGTTGTAAATTCCAAAAATATTGGCTCGATATATACTCTTCGTATGAGTATGTCGAATATGATAGGCCTGATGGAGAAGAATAAATGGCGCTTGTCCTTTGTCCGGAATGCAAACGGGAGATCAGCAGCGAGGCAGGAACCTGTCCCCGCTGTGGCTATCCTATCACCTCATCCCGGAGCCGTTTCTGGGCGAAGCTGTTCTGGTTTTTGTTCGTACTGTTTAACATGTTTATGCTGCTATATGCATTGCTCACCGTAGGGCCGATGATCAATTTTTGGGATCACCCCGAGGTGGGCAGGCAGAATCGTCTGGCGTTTCAGGCCGGACTGAAAATGTGGGCCATTGGTGATATTATCATCGGCATGCCTGCCATCTTGCAGTACCTGCGTTCCAAGTAAGGGAGGGAAAATGATGCGGCTCAAGAAAATTTGTGCGTTGGCTGTCTCTTTGTTGTTATTCCCCTGCCTTGGCCATGCCCAGACCGACGGCCAGCAGCTTATGCAAAAGATGGCAGCCGCCGTGGAGCAGTCCGGCAGCAAGCCTTACGCCATGCCGCTGGATGAGGCGGAGACAAAAGCCTTGGTGGAATACATGAAGGCCAAGTACAAAAAAGAATTCGGCAAAGAGCTGACCGATTTGCAGGCTGCCGTCTGGGGCGGTAGCGCCTGTGGTCTGTACGGAGGCATGAGCATGATCAAAAATGCCTTCAGCGGAAAAGGCAAAGCGGCACAACAGCCCAAGGAAGCCCCCAAGCCCAATGTGTGGCCATCCGGCATCAGCGAATATTCACCGAAACTGCTCATGGACAGTTTTGAGGGCAATCAGTTTGCTGCCGAAAAGGAATTGTCCGCCAAAGAGATTCTTGTCTGGGGCGAGGTGGATAGCCTCGGCCAGCAGCGCTACTCCCCCACAGGGACTTACTCTGACGGCAGGGATCTACCCTGCATGAAGCTCAAGGGACTTTTCCACGCCTATTTTGAGGACACGAACGGTCTGGATCTGGCCAAAGTCAACAAAGGCAATGCGGCACTGCTGCTGTGCAACAAGATTCATTACGGCAAGTTCTTTGTGCAGGGGATGTGCAAGCCGGTGGCTGTCGGCCAAATGGACAAAGATGGCACATTGCAGTCAATCTTTGTGGACAGGCCTCTTTACGACGATCTTCGCAAAGCCAAATAGTACAAGCCCCCGCAGGTATCCCTGCGGGGGCCGTTGTTTTTCTATCCCTCCACGCTCAGATCCAGATACCAGATGCGGCCCCACGGCGGTGGCGGACGAAGCGTTCCTGCAGCAGGGCCCCCAGGCGTTTCTGGCTGGGCAGGGGCTCTTTGCTGCAGCTGTTCCACCAGACGCGGAAGCGGTCATAGACGGCCGCGGCTGTGGTCTTGGCGCCTTTGTTGCTCTGGCAGCATTCCTGCATAAAGTCCCGAATCAGGCCAGCTTCCGTGTCGGCAGGCAGAAGGGGCGGCTCCGGCGTGCTGGCCACCAGCTCGCAGTAGCGGCAGAAGATGTCCCCCACCTCGGCCATGCTGGTGGCGCCCATGAGGCGGGCGCGCTGCATGGCGCAGCCAAGGATGCGCCCGCCGATGGCCTAGCACAGATGCCTGACAGGCCGCAATCTCCCGCCGGTTGTGGCCCTCAATTATGATGAGACGCCCCGCAGAAAGTTTCCTTTCTGCGGGGCGTTTTCCGTTGTGGGGGAATCTTGTTTCACCCGGAAATAAATGCTACTATAGTCGTTAAACTATGTTTTGCCCGGCATATAGCAAAAGGAGCAAACAGGCATGAACGGTTATTCCCTGTTTTTTATAGTGATATTCTGTGGTTGTGCTGTCTGGAGCCTTGCCGGGCTGATATTTCCCAAGCTGCTCGTGGTGGCACCTCCTGAGCGGAGAACGCGGGGCTATGCCTTTTTCTTCCCTTTGGCTGCTGCGGTTTTCTTTTTTGGGCTTGCTCTGTTCTGTGACCCTAAGGTTCAGGCCGCCGGTGTCTCTCTTATCTTGTTTGGCGGTATCCCGGCCATGCTGTTATGGCGAAAAATGCACCAGCCGCTCCGCCCTTGCGAGCTGCTGGCGGCAGCAAAAACAGACAGAGAGCCTGCAAGGCCGTCCAGCGACACCCCTGTGGAAACGGACTGTCCTTTCTGCGCGGGTAGGCAGGAAAAAGAGGGCTACGGCTCTTTTGAAAATTATGAACGCTACCGGGAAGCTTTGGACAAGGCGCTGGATACGACGTCGTGCGGCAAGGCTGCCTTGGGCAGACTGGATGCCTTGGTGGAAGCGGCCCCTCTTGCAGATCATGAGCTGCTGACAGAGGCTATTGAGGCGTGCTTTTTCCAGCAGTGTGAGTCCAAGCATCCCGTGGCTGTGGTGCGCCTGTTCGACAAGATGCACCAGGAGCATCCCTGCATGGCGTTCGCCCTGCGGCATGGGGGGCTTGATGAAATGGTCTCCGCCTTCTGCGAAAGCCTCAGCAATCCCCTGCCGGAAAAGGGACGTGGCAAAACCATCGTGGGATTGTTGGAATCAGACCACCCGCTGGTCAAGGGCGCCCTGGCATCTTCTGCGGCTGATATCGCCGACTGGCTGGACGGGGAGTGCGAGGAACTCTGGCCAGACTGGGAGGCTGGCACCCACGATGAGATGCCCCCAAAAGACTTTATCGCGGAAGTGCTGACCTGCCTGAAGGGAGAAAAAGACCCGGCCAGCCTATAGTCCTACTAAACATCTGTCATAGGAGAAAAAAATGAGTAAGCGCATTTATATTAGTGCAGATTATGCACCTGACAGTGGAGATCGCGATGTCGTTGAAACATTAAACGGATGGGGAACTGATAACATACATAAAGTTGATTTTGTAGATATGGCAAAAGTTGTTTCTGGTAGCGTTGTTAATAGTATGGATGAATGCTATCCATGTGATTTGAAAGCTGAATTTAATAGGCAAATAAATGCTTCTTCTGTCGTCATTTGTGTTATTGGTGATAAAACAGCAACAAGAACAGCTGGAAGTCTTTGCTCAAGATTTGGAAAAAATTATTCTTTTGGATGTACATGTACACCATATAAACAATCAAGGAATGGAATTAGGAATTGTAAGGTTGATATGACATATCCTGCAATGGGTGAGATTGGAAATATTAATAATTATTCATATTTGAGGCATGAGTTTGAGCAGGCAAAAATAAAAAATAAAACTATTATTGTTGTGTATAATTCACTAATTAGAGAGCCTAAATGGCTTCCTCACTATATGAAAGAATATGAAAGTAGAGCGGAGCCTTTTTGGAAGAAAGATGATTATGGAAGAAAAGTTGGTAATTATACTCGAATAAAAGAGGCTCTCGGCTATGTTTAAAAAATTTTTTCGTCATATGTCATGGGCTTTTGGCATAACATCAGCTATATTTGCTTTTGTTTCTGACAGTATTTTAAAAAAAATTTTTATTATTGAGAATATAAAAATAAATATTTCTGATGATTTTAAAGTGACGATAATTAAAGTTTTATTGTTTATTTTTATATTTTTGATAATTAAAACTATTGTATTTATATATAAAAATCTTAGAAAGACTGTTGTTATTAAAAAAATAGGCTATTCAATCCATATAGAATACGGAGATCTCCTTAGTAAGTGTAATGGAAAACGGATTATAAATTTTGATGAATGCTTCTCAACAGATATCGGTGAACAAGCTTATGAAATAAATAAAACATCACTTTGTGGTCAGTATATTCAAAAGACAAATATAAAAAAACATCAGATATGTAAATTGTTAAGGCAGTATTGCATTAAAGCATCTGCAACAAATTCTCTATTTCAAAATAAAATAAGATATGAGTCAGGGACCTTACTTCCTAATGGAGATGATTTGTTATTGGCTTTTGCAAAATTAAATAAAGATGGTTTAGGATGTATGAGCTATGACGAGTTTATTGAATGTCTGAATCTTCTATGGAAAGAAATAGATAAATACTATGGAGGAAAAGATGTCTATATGCCAATATTAGGTTCAGGAGTTACTCGGATGTGGGATGAGTCACTTACGCAACAAAAATTACTTGAAATGATATTAAAATCATATAGTCTGACACGATATAAATTAAAGCTTCCCTGTAAATTGCATATTGTGTGTAAGGAACGTGAAGGGTTTTCGTTGAACGAAATAGAGGATTATTGATTTTTAGAGTAAATCTACAGAGATATAAAATTATCTTTGTGTTCTCCATCTCCAAATAAAGTAAAGCCGGGGTTTACCCCGGCTCCATTTTTAGGCCAGGGCCACATAGCGAGCGTAGTCGTAGCCCTGCGGATCGATGACCAGAGAGCGGCGCCCCAGAGCCTGTACCAGCGGCATTTTTCCCGGCCACCCTTGCCCCAGAGCCACGCCCTGGACCGGCAAAAATCGCTGACCAGATCATCGTAGGCGTCGGCGCTGAGGCGCACGGTCTCCGCGATCTCGACGCGCTCCGTCCTGATCCCGGCCTGCTGCCAGTAGAGGACTTCTTCCAGATCAAAGGGCTTGCTCACAAAGACGACCTGCAGCTTTTTCATACTTGCAACCTCTTGAAATTTATTGTTATTCACGCTTGGTGTATGCGTGTGTTCGCTCTTTCCCAGAGAGGTTGCAAGTCTTTTGACTGATTTTATTCATTTTTTTTGATTTTTATTCCCAGTCCCGGGGCAGCATTGACGGCTTTTTTTCGCAGCCGATAGCGGCTGTGCTGATAGACTCGCAGCAGCATTGTCGGATCAGCATGCCCCATGACCTCAGCCACGGCCTGGACGTCGGCGCCATGCTCCAGCGCCTCTGTAGGCATGGCATGGCGCAGCGAATAGGGGGTGATGCGGCGGGCGATTCCGGCGGCCTTACGCGCCTGGTGCCACGCATGGCCGATGCAGCGTACTTGCCGCCCATGCCAGTTGATGACCCACGGGCAGCCGATAGAAGCGTCCTCCTGTGCCCAGAGACGCATGAGCGGCAGCACGTCATCACGGATCGGCACGAGACGGCTGTCCTCCCTGGCGCCCTTGGAGGCATTGGGCATATGCATCTCTGCCGCGACAAGATCGACATCGATCCAGCGAAGTCTGAACAGCTCGCTAGGACCGATGCGTGGTCCAGCAGCCATACCCAGCACGATGACCCTGCGCACATGCGGAGCTGCCACCTTGTACATACGCAGGGCCTCTGCTCTAGTAGGGGGTTCGATACGTCGGGCCTTGGGGCGTGGCAGGCGCATCCCGGCCAGCAGGGATGCCTGCAGCCTGCCGGTTTCCACGCCCCAGGAAAATACGGTGCGCAACAGGCGGGCCCGATGTGTCGCCGTGGTCAGCATGACACCCTGGTCACGCTGCGCGGCCAGAAAGTCCTGGACCTGTCGCGCCCCCACACGCCGGGCTTGCCAGCCACCAAACATGGCCAGCAGGGGAGCCAGATGATGACGGGTGCTGACCTGCGTCACAGGTCTGGTCAGCTGGTGAGTCAAATAGTCCTCTACCAATTGCCGCACGGTCAGGGCCGCGCGACGTCGTTTGATTGCAGCCATAAAGCCTCCTTGCAGGAGGCCTATAGCAGTCTGCCCTCCAACTCTGCCATGAGGGCAAGAGCCTCTTTTTTACCCATGCGCGGCCCTTCGTGTCCGGAGAGACGTATCCACCAGCGGTTTTTATAGCAGTGGGCGGCACTGACCGTGCCGCCCTGGCTGGAGGTCAGGCCGCGGCACACCCCCGGCAGGAGCCAGTGTAGGGGATTCAGGTCCCGCCGGTTCCAGGCCCATCCGATCCAGTTTGCCAGATCCACGGCCAGCCCGCGCAGCCCGGCCTGCAGAAAGCGATCCTGCCAGAAGACGCAGTCCTCGGCCTGGATGCAGGCTCCATCGTGCGCCCACGCCCCGAAACTACGCACCGAGAAGCGGCTGTGGACGCCCCAGTTGCGGATCACGCAGCGGCGCATCAGCACACGCACGCCATCCTGCGCCTCCGGAGCGCGGCGGCCGATGTCGCGCACAATGCAGTCCTCCAGCACCAGCAGGCGCTCCGTACCGGAGAGAGCGTCCTTTACCTGCTTACTGTCCAGCGGGCAAATCTGATTCAGCTTCACCACCCGGACACGGATTCCCTTCTGCGCCAGAAGCTCCGCCGCATCCAGAGCCTGGTTCACCAGAATGCCATAGGTCAGAATGGCGGCATCATCGCCCTCACGCAGACACACAAATGTTCCGTCGCCGCCGTCATCCTGATAGCGGCCCTGGCCGCCCCGGGGATACCGCACCGCCACGGGGCCGTCCAATTCCTCCACCGCACGCCGCAGCATCCGCCGCAGCTCCGCAAAGCTGGCAGGACACAGCACCGTCATCCCCGGCACCTGGGACAGGTACATGGGGTCAAAGCAGCCATGGTGGGTCTCGCCGTCGGCTCCCACCAGCCCCGCCCGGTCCACGCCCAGCACCACATGGAGATGATTCAGCGCCACATCGTGCAGCAGCATATCATATCCCCGCTGCAAAAAGCTGGAATACACCGCAAACACCGGCACCATGCCCTGCTGGGCCATACCGGCGCACATGGCCACCGCATGGCCCTCGGCGATCCCCACGTCGAAAAAGCGCCGGGGCAGCGTTCTGGAAAAATCCGTCAAGCCTGTGCCCTCTACCATGGCGGCAGTGACGGCACAGATCCGTTCATCCTCCCGGGCCAGGGACAGAAGCTCCTGTCCGAATACATGAGAAAAGTTCTCCCCTGACGGTTTCAGGGCTCTTCCGGTTTTTACGTCAAAGGGAGCCACGCCATGGAACTGCCCGGGCTCCTTCTGGGCAAAGGGATAGCCCTTTCCCTTGACGGTATGCACATGCAGCAGCACCGGCCGGCGCATATCCCGGGCCAGCACCAGCATTTGGGTCAGCGTCTCCACGTCGTGGCCGTCCACCGGCCCCATATA
>ERZ773136.1848-NODE-1848-length-19236-cov-3.761170_pt1 | contig 19236 bp, 18 predicted proteins | sample MGYA00580855_ERZ773136 | MGnify/ENA primary metagenome ERZ773136 (study PRJEB29015, sample SAMEA2737860) | human gut metagenome | biome: human gut; feature: human-associated habitat; material: faeces | place: China | collected 2012 ... | reverse complement strand
TGCCGAATGCCTGTTTGACGATGAGCATAACCTTGTGCGTATCGATATGACGGAATATATGGAAAAATTCAGTGTGTCCCGCCTGATCGGAGCGCCTCCCGGATATGTCGGCTACGACGAAGGCGGTCAGCTGACCGAAGCCGTCAGACGCCGTCCGTATTCAGTGGTGTTGTTCGATGAGGTCGAAAAGGCGCACCCGGATGTGTTCAATATTCTGCTTCAGATCCTCGACGACGGCCGTATCACGGACAGCCAAGGCCGCACGGTGGACTTCAAGAATACCATTATCATCTTGACCTCCAACCTCGGCAGCAGCTATCTGCTCGACGGCATTACGCCGGACGGCGAGATCTCCGAGGACGCAAGGAATAAGGTTATGAGCGACCTGCGCGCTTCGTTCCGTCCGGAATTCTTAAACCGTTTGGACGAGATCATAATGTTCAAACCCTTGACCAAGGATAACCTCGGCGGTATTATCGAAAACCTCTTGAACGGCTTGCGTGCACGTCTTGCCGACCGCGGCGCCGGCGGCTTGAAGCTCGAAGTGACCGACGCGGCCAAAGCGCTTATCATCGACCAAGGCTATGACCCGGTCTATGGCGCGCGTCCCTTGAAGCGATACCTGCAAAGCGCAGCCGAAACGCTGATTGCTAAGGTCATCCTTGCCGGAAATATCGATACCGGCTCGACGCTTGTACTGGACGAAAGTGACGGAAAACTCGTCTGCAACGTCAAATAAGCCAAGCTGTAACTTAATAGAAAATCCCGAAGTTTCAAGTAAACTTCGGGATTTTTTGCTGCCAATTTTTATGAGGTATTTAAGATCAAACAGAAACGACCGTTGTTTTTGCCCACATGTCGCCTAACCGGTTGTTGCCGGTGATAAGAAGCAGACCTTCTACCGGCCATAAAAGCGTGGTGATATTGCGCATGAAGTGCTGTATTAACGTTGGCTCAGAACCGTCGGCACAGACGGTCTTGATTTGCATCGCGCGTTTGCCGAGTGATATACCAAGTTTTTCACGAAACAAAAACAATAAAGTAATGAGAAGATTGACCACATTGAAAAGCGGCGCTAAAAGGCTGATGTTTTGCTGCGGAAACAGAAGAATGGCTCCGAACATAACCACCGCGCCGACGGCGGAAAGGATGACAAGGTCAATAAAAAAGGCAAGGATGCGTTTTCCTGTGATGTTCATATGCGTTCCTCCAGATTATAATTTTTCTGTTCCGGCGTCCATGCGGCGCGTTCGGAAAATTCGTCATTATAGATGTAAATCTTTTCCCACTGAAAAGCATAAAATTTCGGCGTGAGTGAGGTGTAGTACCGGCAGTCTATGTAAGCGGCTATGAGAAGTAAGCGTGCAAGATCGTGTTCCCCTGTTTCATCGAGAACTAATGTGTAATCCGCACGCATACCGTCACTGTGGACGGCTTTGGTAAACAGTGCAATCTGCACACCGTTTTTCAACAGCGAATGCTTGTTGCCGCTGTGCGCGCGAAGCTCATAGCGGTCCGCGTAGATCTGAAAATAGCTTGCCGTGTCGTTTTCAAGACGTGTTAAACTGCCGATGCATTCGCCGGTCTTTGCATCAAATATCGAAAAAGGAAATTGACGTAAGGCAAAATTGGTCGGAAGCCATTGGGACAGAAACGGAAAATTCTCTTTTTCGCGGCGCATGATCAATGAGACGTCCGCCGCGGAAGCGGAAAATTTTTGCGGTCTTGAGAGCGGAAAGAACGGTGTAAAAAAATCAGCGCAGGCAAATGCGTCAACCGATAGAGAAAAACGATGTTTTTGAAGAGTAACCGTGCGGCTTATTAAAATATCGATAGCAATCACTTCCTTTTAAAAACCATTATACAGTATTTTGCCAAAGAAAAGTTGACGATTTGTAAATTTTGAGCTTGACAAATCGGATGAAAACGACTATACTTAATCATGTATAATTTTGCATAAAACTATATAAATCCAACATGAAATGTCTCTTTCCCATGACGTTTGCGAAGCGTCTAAGCACTCTTATACCGCTGATTTGCCCACAATTTTACACCGTAACCGACACCTTTGGACATGAACTTGTGCTGTTGCGGCGAAGCGGAAAGGAGGCGTCTGATCGAAAAGAGAGCTTTTGCGTGCTTGACCGCACTGCCTTTGAAGCAGAGCATAATGCCATGCAGGTGTTTGACCGACTGTCGGAAAAGGATCTGGCATGCGCTTTGCTTACCGGAAAAACGCTTGCGGAAAACCTGTTAAACGAATTAAAAAAGACCTATCCCAGCAAAAGGTTTACCGTGACCGTGGAGATTCGCCCGATGACGCGTACCTGTATCCGGTTTCATCAAATTTGGCCGGGCGAAGAACCGTATCTTTCACCGGATGACAGACGAAAAAATACCGAAGTGCTTGTTTTGCAGGCGTAAAGTCCGGATAGGAAGTCTAAAACAACACAAAACAACATTATTAATTTGAGTAAAACAACAAAAAATCAGCAAAAATCAAGAAAAATATCCGGAAATCTCTTGACAAATGCCGTCAAATGCTTTATAATGATAAGCGTATAAGGATTCGTTCGGAAAAACTCGAATAAAAGCGGAACGAATCGAAAAAGAAAGGAAGGTCGCACCGCATGGACGAAAGAATGGTAAGCGAGATCGTCGCTAGCGTCGTAAAATCCATGGCTACCCAAAAACAGGCGCAAAAAGGCGTTTTTTCCACAATGACCGAAGCCCTTGCCGCCGTCGATAAAGCCTATAAACAGTATAAAGAATACAGCATTGAACAGCGTGAAAAGATGATTGCCAAGATCCGTGAATTCACGCTCGCCGAAGCCGAAAATATGGCGCGTCTCGGCGTTGAGGAAACCGGTATGGGACGTGTTGCCGACAAGATCATAAAGCACCAGCTTGTCGCCAATAAAACACCCGGTACGGAGGATCTTCATCCCACCGCATTTTCCGGCGATTGCGGTCTGACGCTTGTCGAAATGGCGCCGTATGGCGTTATCGGCAGTATCACGCCGTCCACAAACCCCAGCGAAACCGTCATCTGTAACTCCATCGGCATGATTGCCGGCGGAAACGGCGTTGTCTTTAATCCGCATCCGCATGCCTGCAAAACTGCAAATTATGCCGTTGACCTTGTCAACCGTGCTATTCTCGAAGCCGGCGGTCCGGAGAATTTGGTCGTTACCGTCGAACATCCGACTAAGGAATCCTCCGATGAAATGATGCAGTCGCCGATCGTCCGTATGCTTGTCGCAACCGGCGGCCCGGGCGTTGTCAAGGCTCTTCTTTCTTCGGGCAAAAAAGCAATCGGTGCCGGCGCCGGAAATCCGCCGGTCATCGTAGACGATACTGCCGATATCGAAAAAGCTGCCAAGGACATTGTCGCCGGCGCAAGCTTCGATAACAATTTGCCGTGTATCGCTGAAAAGGAATGCTTTGCCTTTGCCAATATTGCGGATGACCTCATCAAATATATGGCACAGAACGGCGCTTATCTCATTAAGGGCGAACAGATCGATAAGCTTGTCAAGACCTGTCTTATCGAAAAGAACGGCAAGTATGTCATCAACAAGGATTGGGTCGGCAGAGATGCGTCCAAGTTCCTTGACGTACTCGGTATCAAGTCCGACGCGCGTCTTGTCATTTGCGAAGTGCCGGAAATGCACCCGTTTGTGCAGGTCGAAATGATGATGCCGGTGCTTGGTATCGTTCGTGTACATAATATTGATGAAGCCATTGCCATGGCTGTCAAGGCTGAACACGGCAACCGCCATTCGGCACATATCCATTCCAAGAATGTCGATCACTTAACGCGCTTTGCAAGAGCCGTTGAAACCACGATCTTTGTGAAAAACGCACCGAGCTATGCCGGAATCGGCGCAGGCGGCGAAGGCTATACCACCTTTACGATTGCAGGCCCGACCGGCGAAGGTCTCACGGCGGCACATTCGTTTACGCGCGCAAGACGCTGCGTATTGGTGGACGGTCTTCATATCGTCTGATTTTAAGCAAAATTTTCCCATTATGGGTTTTGAGGTAGAAACTGCATGAAAGCATTAGGAATGATCGAGGTTTACAGCTTCACGACAGCGGTAACCTGCGCGGATATCATGGCAAAGACGGGCAATGTGCGCGTGATCGCGTTTGACAGAAACCGTCCGTTTGCCAAAGGTTTTCCCGTACCGCTGATTATGGCTGCCAAGATCGAGGGCGATGTCGCGGATGTGCGCGCGTCTGTGGAGGCGGCGAGCGTCTATGCAAAGGAAAAGGGACATTATATCGTTTCGCATATTATCCCGAATCCCGGACAGGACGTCGATAAAATGGCGTACTTAAACGATATCAACCGTGATAAATTCAACAAAAAAATGCCGAAAACCTTCCGTGACGTCGAAACGCCGAGCTTCACCGGCGATAACGCGATAGCGCTTTTGGAGGTGGAGGGACTTGTCGCATCTATTGACGGCCTTGACGCGATGTTAAAGGCGGCGGATGTTCGGCTCGTCCACACGGAAAAGCGGCTTGGCGGACGTCTTGTCACGCTGATCGTCGCCGGAAAGGTGGACGCGGTCACAAGCGCTCTTGAACACGGCGAAAAGGCCGCAGAGCCGCTCGGTAAGGTGTATGGCACCAATATCATCGCAAATCCCCATCCGGAAGTTCTGAAATTCTTCGATATTGCAAAATAAGTGTGCGGCACATGCTTTTCGCCGCAGCCCTGGGGCTACTTTTTCAAACCAATCAAAAACAGAAAATTAAAAGGCGGTATCAGCCATGTATGATGAAAAAACCATTGCCGAGGCGGTCAAAAAAGCGCTTGATGAAATTGCCTCCGGCGACGATAAACAGATAAAGATCGGTGTTTCCAACCGACACGTGCATTTGTCCCGCGAGGATTTAGATACATTGTTCGGCAAAGGCTTTGAATTGACTAAGAAAAAAACGCTTATGGGGCGCGAGTTCGCGTCGGAACAGCTTGTAACGCTTGTCGGGCCGTCGTTAAAGACGATTGAAAACGTCCGCGTTTTAGGCCCTGTCCGCAAGCATACCCAAGTCGAGATTTCGCGTACCGATACGTTCGTTTTGAAGGTCAGTCCGCCCGTGCGCCCGTCCGGTGATATCAAAGGCTCGGAAAAGATCGTCATTGTCGGGCCGAAAGGCGTTGTGTACTTGAACGAAGGCGTTATTATCGCTAACCGTCATATCCACCTTACGCCGGAATATGCCGAAAAGCACGGTATCAAGGACGGCGATTATGTCGATGTCATGGTCAACAGCATTAAGCCGACCAAATTTTTCGACGTGCAGGTGCGTGTGCGCGACGACTTTAACGTCGAAATGCATATCGATACCGACGACGCCAATGCCGCAGGTCTCAAAAACGGCGATTTGGTGACGATTATTAAGAAGTAAGCAAAGAGAGCCGTAAGCAATTGCGGCTCTCTTATTATTAGAATCATTTGCAGTTTGTGTTATAAAATCCATTTGATTTTTTCACATTCCCATGCTACAATAGAATAAAACAATCTCCCGAAAGGATGAACCAAAATGCGAAGCGATAATGTAAAAAAGGGCGCGGAGCGTGCTCCTAACCGCAGCCTGTTTTATGCCATGGGTTATACAAAAGAAGAGCTGGATCGACCGCTTATCGGCGTCGTTTCGGCACACAGTGAAATCGTGCCGGGGCATTTCCACCTTGATAAGATCGCCGAAGCTGTCAAGGCCGGTATCCGCATGGCAGGCGGTACGCCGATCTTAGTGCCGGCTATCGGCGTGTGCGACGGCATTGCCATGGGACATGTCGGCATGAAATATTCGCTTGCCAGCCGTGAACTGATTGCCGACAGCGTGGAAACCATGGCAATGGCGCATGGTTTTGACGGCCTTGTGCTTGTGCCGAACTGCGATAAGATCGTTCCGGGCATGGTCATGGCGGCTGTGCGCTTAAATATCCCGGCCGTTGTTTGCAGCGGCGGCCCGATGCTTGCCGGTAAATACGATGGGGAAGAGGTCAGCCTTTCCAAGCTGTTCGAAGCGGTCGGTGCGTACAAGGCAGGGCTTATCGACGAAGCAAAGCTTCATGAATGCGAGACCGGCGCATGTCCCGGCTGCGGCAGCTGTGCCGGTATGTACACGGCAAACAGCATGAACTGCCTTTGCGAAGCGGTCGGTATCGCGCTTCCCGGCAACGGCACCATTCCGGCTGTCAGCAATAAGCGTATGATCTTGGCTAAATACGCCGGTATGGCGATCATGAAGCTTGTCGAAAAGAATATATGCGCACGCGATATCATTAACGAGAAATCTTTGAAGAACGCACTTGCGTGCGATATGGCGCTCGGCTGCAGCTCCAACAGCGTGTTGCATCTTCTTGCCATTGCCAACGAAGCCGGCGTTCCGTTCGATTTGAATCTCTTCAATCAAATGAGTGAAAAAGTGCCGAATCTGTGTCATCTTGCTCCGGCAGGCAAAACGCATATGCAGGATTTGGACGCGGCCGGCGGCATTCCGGCGGTTCAGGCCGAACTGCTGCATGCCGGCCTTATCGACGGCACTGCTCTCACCGCAACCGGCAAAACGGTGGCGGAAAATATCGATGGCGCGCACATTCTTGATACCTCAAACATTCGTCCGATCGACAACCCGTACAGCAAGACCGGCGGCATCCAGATCCTTTGGGGCAATATCGCCAAGGACGGCTGTGTGGTCAAGCGCAGTGCCGTCGCACCGGAAATGCTAAAGCATTCAGGCCCTGCACGTGTGTTTAACAGCGAGGATGAAGCGATTGCGGCCATTTACGGCGGTAAGATCGTAGACGGCGATGTGGTCGTTATCCGTTACGAGGGACCGGTCGGCGGGCCGGGCATGCGTGAAATGCTCAATCCGACCAGCGCGCTTGCCGGCATGAAGCTTGACAAAACGGTGGCGCTCATCACGGACGGACGTTTTTCGGGCGCAAGCCGTGGCGCTTCGATCGGACATGTGTGTCCCGAAGCGGCGGCCGACGGTGAGATCGGCCTTATCGAAGAGGGCGATATCATCGAGATCGATATTCCGGCGGCATCGATAAACGTCAAAGTTTCGGATGAGGTTCTTGCCGAAAGAAAGAAACACTACGTAAAGCCCGAACCGAAGATCAAGACCGGATGGCTTGCGCGTTATGCAAAATTGGTAGACGGCGCGAACAAAGGCGCAATTATGAAGAATTAGCGCAAAGAAACGCTTTTGAGCAATACTTAGAACCGGAGCTGTATCTTGCCGGATACAGCTCCGGTTTTTTTCACCAAAAAATCTGTAAAATGACTTTTTTCGATTGACTTAACCGAAAAAATGTGCTACAATAAACCTATCTGAAAATGCCGAAAAAGGAGCTAAATGCTATCAAACCGTATGGAAACGTCGTGCTTTGCGCACTCGATTCGCAGTATGTGCATACCAATCTTGCCGTTCATTATATCAAAAGCTACGCGGATAAACATGCGCGCTGTTTCTCCTGTCAGATCTTGGAGGGTACAGTCAACGAGCCGCAGGAACGCTTTTTTGACGCGATTGGCGAAAGAAAGCCGGATATTGTCGCATTTTCGGCATACATTTGGAATATCCGCGAAATAAGAACGCTTTGCGAACGTCTGCGCAGGGAAATGCCGCAGGTTCCGATTATTCTCGGCGGCCCTGAGGTCACTTTCAATCCTGAACCGTACCTTGCGGACGGAATGTGTGACTATGTGCTTTGCGGTGAGGGCGAAATCGCCTTTACGCGGCTTTGCGATGCGTTGATCGCAGATGAAGACATCCCGGAGGGCTGCGGCATTGCCTATTGGGAAAAAACCGCGCGGAAAGCGGTGCTTCCCGAACCGATCGTTTGTGAAGATTTGGCGGAGCTTGAAAGTCCCTATACGCCGGAATACTTGGCAAAGCTGCCCGGACGGATTGCATATATGGAATCGTCGCGCGGCTGCCCGTTTTCCTGCGCGTTCTGCCTGTCGGGCGCATGCCGCGGCGTGCGGAATTTCCCGATGGAATCGGTGAAGCGCGCGATTCTTCTTCTTTGGCGCAGCGGCGTAAATACCGTCAAATTCATCGACCGTACCTTTAATGCCGACCGAAAAAGAGCCGAAGAGATCCTTTTGTTTATCCTTGAAAACTATCCGAACGAGCCGTCGGTCAGCTTCCATTTTGAAGTCGCGGCCGATAGGCTTGCGCCGACTACGCTTGCGCTTCTCGAAAACGCGCCGCGCGGCTTATTTCAACTTGAAGCCGGACTTCAGAGCTTTAACCCCAAAACGCTTGAAGCCGTGGCGCGGCACAACGATTTGGCCAAGCTCTGCGAAAACGTCAGACGCTTGCTTGCTTCGGGAAACGCGCATATCCATGTTGACCTTATCGCCGGACTTCCGTATGAGGGATTTGACAGCTTCCGCGATAGCTTTAACAAGGCCTACGCACTGCATGCAGACATGCTTCAGCTGGGCTTTTTGAAACTGCTTTACGGCAGTGCGTTGCGTGAAAGCGCCGACGAATACGCCTATGTGTTCGACGAGAATCCGCCGTATGAGATTCGTTCGACCGCGTGGCTGTCCGCTCATGAGATGGAGGTTCTTCACGGCGTGGAGAACGCTTGTGACCGGCTTCATAACTCCGGCCGTTTCGGAAAAACGTTGGATTATGTTCTTCAAAGCACCGGCTTGGAGCCGTTTGACCTGTTCCGGGTGTTCGGTGCAAAACCGGCTATGCCGCTTGACGAATACACTGCGCTGGCGTTTGAATTTTTCGCGTCGCTTGACGGCGTCGAGCGGGCGGTGCTTCGCGACAAAATGTGCCGTGACCGGCTTATGTCCAACCGTTCCGGAAAGCTGCCGGACTGTCTGAAAATCAAAGATACACGCCTTGCTGCAGTTACGGCGGCTATCGGTGCGATGCCGCTCCATGCGCCAAAGGAGCATATGCGGCGCGCCGTGTGCTTGCTGTACAGCGAGAAAACCGTCGTATATGCCGATTATCCCATGAACCAGACGGTCAAAAATCGGTTCGACGGCGGCGTGGAGCTTTACGAATTGCCGTTTGCTGCATTTGCGGCGCTATCATAATTTTTGACAGGAGAACCAACATGACAAAATGTGATCTTGTGCCGGAAAACGGCGTGAACGTCCTTGCGTTCGGTGCGGACGCTTCGGGCGCGACCGACAGTTCCACGGCTTTTGCAAAAGCTGTGGAAAAAGCCAACCAAAAGCGTCTGCCGGTATACATTCCGACCGGTTTGTATATTTTGGAAAGCGCGTGGCTTTTGCCGTCGGATACGACGGTTGTGGCCGAAAAAACAGCGCGTATCAAGCTTGGCGGCGCACGCCGAAAGACGCGTGGCGATTTTCTTCTTTCCAACGCCGATACGGTGAAAGGAAATAAGAATATTGCGGTTTTCGGCGGCGTGTGGGACGGAAACAACACATCCGCAAATAATGCAAAACCCGATTTGTTCGATAAAAACGGCTATTCCGGAGCAGTACTCAACTTTGCCGGCGTGGAAAACCTGACGCTTTCCGGACTTACGGTCGCAAATTCGGTCACCTACAATATCCGCATGACGCGTATTGAAAATTTCAGTATTGAAGATATCGATTTTGTAAGCGACGCGTTCGGACAGAACCAGGACGGGCTTCACTTCGGCGGCGGGATTCGAAACGGCCGCGTGAAAAACATCCGTGCGCTGTCGAACGGGCAGACCAACGATGATTTAATCGCCTTAAACGCAGACGATTCGGTCGAACGCGTGGAAAATCTTGACCTTGTACGCGGCGCGATTGAAAATATCACGTTTGAAAACCTGTTTGCCGAAAACTGCCATACCGTGCTTCGCTTATTGAGCGTGACCGCGCCAATCAAGAACATCACCATCCGCAATGTGTACGGCGGTTATCGGTGTTATGCGCTCAATCTTGACGGCGCAAGGTACTGTCGGACGCCTCTGTTTGCCGAAACCGATTTTCCGGACGGCATTGGAGCGATCGAAAACGTGCTTGTCGAAAACATGCTCTGCCGCGAAACGGGAACGAACGGCTATCCGGCCATTTGCCTGGAATCCGGCGCAAAGAATTTCCGGCTGAAAAATTTCAGGCTGACCCGTGAAGCTTCCGGCGCGCCGGCTCTTATCGCGAAAAATCTTGTGCGTACATCGGTTACGGCGGACGGAATCGTCCATATGTTGGAAGACAAGAACGAACGTCTTGAGCTTGCAGATTTTGCCGACCTTGCGGTCGAAACGACTTTATAAAGAGAAAGAGAGAAATTATGACAGAAAAAGAGATCGGCGAGATCCGCCGCCGTTTTAATCCCGAAAAGACCGGAATCACGCGTGTACGCGGCTGCTATGTCAGCGAAAAAAAAGAGATCGTTTCGGAGTTTGACCAATCGTTTGTCACCATGTCGCAGAGCGAATCGGAGGAAATGTTAGCGGTCTTCAAAAAAACGCTTTCCGGCAAGCTCGGCAAGAATTTGCTTGACATCGAATTTTCGGCAAACCAAGTCGCCTCCGGTGAAAAGCAGCAGCTTTTGCTGAAGCTGCGCGACAGCGAACTGGCCGACGATGAAGCCGTTCGTGCGCTGTTTGAGAACATCCGCGAACATACCGGTATCGAGGGAAATTACATCATTTTCCTTATCTGCGATAAGTATGACGTATTTTCCTATTCCGCCGACGGCGAAAAAGAACTGGATTCTTCCTCCATGTTCACCTACATCCTGTGCAGTATCTGCCCGATAAAGCTCACCAAACCGGCACTCAGCTATTATTCGCACGAGAACAAATTCCACAGTGTAATGTCAAATTCGGTCGTCTGCGCACCCGAGCTTGGCTTTATGTATCCCGTGTTTGACGAGCGCGCCACCAACATCTACGGCACGCTCATGTACACGCGAAACACCACCGACAGCCGTGACGATTTTGCGGATAACGTCTTTGACTGCACCGTTCCCATGCCGGCAGCACGTCAAAAGGAAACCTTTGAAAACATCGTCGGTGAAACAGTGGCCGGCGACTGCGATTTCAATACCGTGCAGGCGATTCACGACGAGCTTTGCGGTATGATCGCCGAGCACGAGGAAACCAAAGATCCCGAACCGCTCATGCTTTCCGGCGAACAGGTCAAGACCGTGCTTGCCTCCTGCGGCGTGGCAGAGGATAAGCTTGCCGCGTTTGAGCGCAAGTACGAAGAAGAATTCGGCGAAAACGCCGAAGTGCGTCCGCAGAATTTGGTCGATGTCAAACAGTTTGAAGTGCGCACGCCGGATATTATCATCAAGGTAAGTCCCGAACGCAGCGACCTTATCAAAACGCAGATCATCGACGGCAAAAAGTATATTATGATTCGCGCCGAGGACAATGTTGAGGTCAACGGCGTACCGATAAAGATCTTATAAAACGGCGGTATGACCGCCATGGAGGTATCCGATATGAGCTATGTACATATTCCGAGCATTCCCGAAACCGAACCGATTTCCGGCGATTTCACTTTTACTGCCGACGGCGAGAACGTGCCCGTAAGACGCGTGCGCGTGTCGGCTATGCCCTTTAATACCTGGTGGCCGGGACATCAGCGCCCGGAAAATCAGACCGAGTGGGCGTCTTACGTCAATTTTTCGCTCTCCGGCAAAACGCATATCGAAATTGATTTCTTGCCGAGACCCATTTATCGCGCCGAGATTCGCCCGACGGCGTTCGGAATTATGCCGAAAATCGACGGCCGCAAACTTTCGTTCGATTTGGATAAACCTTGCCATTTCACGGTCGAGGTCAATGGCTTCCATGGCGCTTTGCATGTTTTCGTGAGCGAACCGGAACAATATGATGTGGATATTCACGACTCCAAAACGATATATTTTCCGGCCGGTGTGCATAGAGCCGGACTTATCGAGCTGCACTCCGGTGAAACGCTGTATCTCGACGAGGGCGCAGTGGTGTACGGCTCGGTGTTCGCTAAGGATGCCGAAAACATCCGTGTACTCGGACGCGGCGTCATCGATTCGTCGCCGTTTGCACGCGTGCAGGAATACACGGGCACAGGCAAGCCGAGCGAAGAAATTTTAGATGCGCTGCGTGCGAGAAACGTCGGCGGCGGTATCGGAAACGTGCTCATGTGCGGCTGCAAAAACGTGCTTATCGACGGCGTGATCTTTCGTGATCCGCCTGAATGGTCGTATAATATTTATCATTCGGAAAACGTGAAAATTCACGATGTCAAGCTGATCGGGCTGTGGCGGTACAATGCCGACGGTATCGATATCTACCTTGGCAAGCACTTTGAGATATCCGATTCGTTTATCCGCTCGTTTGACGACAGCATTGTGGCGCGTGGTGCGTGCGGTTCAAAGGATGAGGATATTTTTGAGGACATGAACGTCCATAACTGCGTTTTGTGGTGCGATTGGGGAAGAGCTATCGAAATGTGGACGTCGGAACGTCCGGCGCATTTGAAAAATATCGTTTTCCGCGATTGCTATATCATCCGGACAGCGCATGTGGCGATCGATTTACAGATATACGGCAGCGGCCCTACGCGTATGGAAAATATCCTTTGTGAGAATATCTATGTCGATACCGACCGTCATGCTGACCGTCCGGTCTATCAAAAGACCGACCTTCAGGTCTACGACGGTGCAGCCGCAGATGATTATCTGCCGATTCTCATTTTCATCGGCAATGCCTACAAATTCGAAACGCCGAAAAACCGTCTTGGATTTACCCCTGACGTTGTGTTTAAAAATGTGACGTTAAGAAATATCCGCGTCAACGCACACCGTGCGCCGCAAAGCATTATCAAAACGCTTGACGGCTATATGCGCACCGAAAACGTGCTTATCGACGGCGTGTATCGGAACGGCACACGGCTTGAAAACGCGGCCGATATGAATTTAGACGCACCGCAGGGCGCATATACGCTTTTATAACGACCCGGTTGGACGGATTGCGTTCGATCAAACTAATTCCGAATTTACAAATAATTCAAAAAAAATGCTTCCAGCCCCTTTACAAATCGGGATAAATGTGGTATACTATCACACGGTAAGTTTAAGTACCTTTGCTTTGTCATGGGATATAAGCCTCACCGCATGCGGTTATAAGGCGTCCACAGACCCATGGCTGTGTATCGGCATTCTTACCGAAATATAAGAAAGGTGGATTAACCATGATTCAGAAAGAAGTAAAACAGCAGCTCATCGACGAGTACAAGACCCATGAGGGCGACACCGGTTCTCCCGAAGTTCAGATCGCGATCCTTACGCATCGCATCAACACCCTCACCGAGCACCTCAAGACCAACAAGAATGACCATCATTCCCGCCGCGGTCTTCTTAAGATGGTAGGTCACAGAAGAAACCTTCTCAACTACCTCACCAAGAAGGATATCAACCGTTACCGTGCTATCATCGAAAAGCTCGGAATCAGAAAGTAATTCTTTCAAAAATAAGGCGAACCTGCTTTGTGCTTGTTCGCCTTACTTGCTTTTTTAGCTTTTTTCAAATTTTACTAAAAAAGCGGAGGACTCATAACCGTTTAGCATTTAAATGCGTCCGGAACGGCTGCAAATTTTCCTTTCCGGACGGATTTAAGTGCTAAACCGGACATGCTTCGGCAGGTCGGGTTCAAGTTATGTGCCTCCGCAAAAAATAAAATAACGGAGGAAACAAAATGTTTGAAAATTACCGTACATTTTCTACCGACCTTGCCGGCCGCAAGCTCACGGTAGAAACCGGAAAAATGGCTCAGCTCGCCAACGGCTCCTGCCTTGTGCGCTACGGCGATACCGCCATTCTCGCAACCGCAACCGCTTCTGCCGCACCGCGCGACGGCATCGACTTTCTGCCGCTTTCGGTAGATTTTGAAGAGCGCCTTTACGCTGTCGGCAAAATTCCCGGCTCGTTCTTGAAGCGCGAAGGCAAGCCGACCGAAAAGGCTATCCTCACCTCGCGTGTCATCGACCGCCCGATCCGTCCGCTCTTCCCGAAGGATTTAAGAAACGATGTAACCATCAATATCCTCGTTCTCTCGGTCGATCCGGACTGCTCGCCGGAAGTTGCCGGTCTTATCGGCGCCTCCATCGCCCTTTCCATTTCGGATATTCCGTGGAACGGCCCGGTCTCCAGCGTTTTTGTCGGCCTTGTGGACGGCGAAGTCGTCATCAATCCGACCGCCGCACAGCGTGAAAAATCCACGCTTGAGCTTACGGTTGCCAGCAGCGCCAAGAAAGTCGTCATGATTGAAGCCGGCGGTAAGGAAATTCCGGAAGATACCATGTTCGACGCTATTATGAAGGCTCATGAAGTCAACCGCGTTATGGTCGATTTCATCGAACACATCAAAGCGGAAGTCGGCAAAGAGAAGTTCTCTTATCCGTCCTGCGAGGTCGACCACGACTTGTTCGATAAGGTCAGCGAATACGCTATCGAAAAGGTCAGAGCCGCACTCGATACCGATGACAAGAACGTCCGCGAGGAACGCCTTTCGGTTGTTTACGAAGATGTGTACGCTCACTTTGAGGAATTGTATCCCGACGAAGACCGCAAGGCGGAAATCGCGGAATGCATGTATAAACTCCAGAAATTCGTTGTAAGACGCTGGCTGCTCGACGACGGCAAACGTGTTGACGGCCGCCGCCTTGACCAGATCCGTCCGCTTGCCGCTGAAGTCGGTCTTTTCGGAAGAACCCACGGTTCGGCCATGTTTACGCGCGGTCAGACGCAGGTCATCACCACCGCAACGCTCGGCCTTGTTGCCGAACAGCAGATGCTTGACGGTATCGATAACGAAGAATTCAAGCGCTATATGCATCATTACAACATGCCCAGCTACTCGGTCGGCGAAACCAAGCCGTCCAGAGGTCCGGGTCGCCGCGAAATCGGCCATGGCGCTCTTGCTGAACGCGCACTCGTTCCGGTGATTCCGTCGGTTGACGATTTTCCGTATTCGCTCCGCCTTGTTTCTGAGGTCATTTCCTCCAACGGTTCGACCTCCCAGGCTTCCATCTGCGCCTCCACGCTTGCTCTTATGGACGCAGGTGTGCCGATCTCCGCGCCGGTCGCCGGTATCTCCTGCGGCCTTATCACCGAGGGTGAACGCTGGATGACCATGCTCGATATCCAAGGCCTTGAAGACTTCTTCGGCGATATGGACTTCAAGGTAGCCGGTACAAAAAAAGGTATCACCGCTATCCAGATGGACTTAAAGATTGACGGTCTTACGCCGGAAATTATCCGTGCCGCTTTCGACCAGACCCGTAAGGGCCGCGAATATATCCTCGATGAGATCATGCTCAAATGCATTCCGGCTCCGCGTGCCGAGGTTTCCACCTATGCACCCAAAATGCTCACCGTTAAGATCGATCCCGAAAAGATCGGCGACGTTATCGGTAAGAGCGGTAAGGTCATTCAGGCTATCCAGGCAGAAACCGGAACCAAGATCGATATTGAGGACGACGGAACCGTGTTCATCGCTTCCATCGATAAGGAGGGCACGCTCCGTGCGAAAGCCTTTGTCGAAGCGATCGCTTTCGATCCCGAACCCGGCACGGTTTACACCGGCAAGGTTACAAGACTCATGTCGTTCGGCGCGTTTGTTGAGATCGCTCCCGGCAAGGAAGGTCTTGTCCACATTTCCAAGCTCGATAAGAAGCGTGTCGAAAGAGTGGAGGACGTTGTTACCGTCGGCGATACCATTAAGGTCAAGGTTCTCGGCACCGATGAAAAAGGCCGCTTGAACCTCTCCCGTAAGGACGCTATGTAATCCGTTTAAAACCGATACTTTTACGAGCCAAGCTTCGGCTGATACCAAGCTTGGCTCGTTATGTTAGTCCGGCAAAATGCCGGCGAAAAGGATAACAAATATGGAAGAAATGCGCATACAAAAATACGTTTCGGATTGCGGACTTATGTCGCGCCGCGCCGCCGAAAAAGAAATTGAGGCCGGTCATTTCACGGTCAACGGTGAAAAAGCGCTCATCGGCCAAAAGGTCGTGCCGGGACTCGACAAAGTTGCTTATAAAGGCAAACCGGTTGTTGGCGGCGGCAAAAAGCTGTATGTCATGCTCTATAAGCCGCGCGGCTACGTCACCACCATGAGCGATGACGAGGGACGCCGCTGCATCCCGGAGCTGCTTACGGATATTCCGGAACGCGTGTACCCCTGCGGCCGTCTCGATATGAACTCCGAGGGACTTCTCATCCTCACCAATGACGGCGAGGTCGCCAATAAACTCATGCATCCGAAAAATCACGTGGAAAAGATCTATCACGTCAAGATAAAGACCGAAATCGAGCCGGAAAAGCTTGCCGCTCTCAACGAACCAATGGTCATTGACGATTATAAAATAAAACCAGTCAAGGTCACGATTTTGGAGCGTAAAGAGGGCTATACGATTTTGAAATTTGTGCTGTCTGAGGGCAGAAACCGTCAGATACGTAAGATGTGCGAACAGCTTGAATTGCAGATATTGCGCTTAAAGCGTGTGACGGTCGGCGAGCTTACTATCGGCATGCTTACGCCCGGCAAGTGGAAATATATGAATTTCAAGGAAATAAGCTATTTAAAGAGCCTGTAAACAGCCAAAGGAGGAATCGTCATGCTTGAAATGAGGCCGGTCTATACGTCGTATGAAAGGGAAGAGTATACCGCACCGTTTGGCATCGTGCCGGAGGAGGACAAGGTCGTCATCTGTGCGCGCTACCCGGAGCGCTTTGTGGGACTTGCCTATGTGGCGCTTAACGGAGAAACGGGTACGGTCTGCAAGCTTTCGCTTATCGACGGCTATGAGGATGAGATCGACTTGTTTCTTCTCGGCAAAGCTATGTTAAATTACTTTGATCTGCACGGTGTACAATACGTCGTATATCCCGATTTGGAAAACGAGAGTGAGTTTTGCAAAAAAATCGCCGCCCGTCTCGGCTTTCGCCAAGGTTCGGACGGCGTATATCGCTTGAATCTTACGGGATATTTTACCCATACCTGCCAAAATTAAAAAGTTCGGACTTGCCCGCTTACCGCTCTGACGCGCGCTTAAATATCCGGCGTTCGCGGCGGTAGGCGTGTCTTTGAAAGACCTCGATTACGGCGCAGTATTTGTCGGCCAGGCAGACGATGAGGCTTTCACGGTATTTCGGCGGCTTAGGCGTGAGAGGAAACATATGCCGCGCGATGATATCGGTTTCGATGTCGTTCAAGTCAAAATCACGCTTTGCATTGCGAAGCGCCGCACCGGGATGAGTGAAGCCGTGCAGCTTGTGCTCGTTCCGGTCGCTTTTTATATGCCAGTCGTATAGAAAGTAGTCGTGTAACAGCGCGCCGCGTATCAGACTTTTTTTGTCGCAGCCGATGTGAAAGCGCGTTACGAAATATAAGCTGAAATAGGCGACAGCAAGGCTGTGCAAAAGGCAGGAGGTGTCGCCGTGCTGCATGATCTCGCGCATAGACTGCACCTTCGGGTTTTCGCAAAGCTCCGATACCGTATCAATAAACAGACGGATGTTTTCCGCGTCGTTTACTCTGTATTTCAATGAATCGTACCTCGGTTTTGTTGGAATTGTGCTGTGAGTCAAAATACTCGCTACAATATCATTATAGTATAAAACGCTCATAAATGCAAGAGCTGTGCGAAAATTTAATGTGATTTTAAAATTTTACCTGTTTTGGAAAGCAAAGGAGCGCAAGAATGAAAAATTCGCTTGAAGTGCTTATAAAGCCGCTTTGCGCATGGTACGAAGCCAATCGCAAGAGCTTCCCGTGGCGCGAAGACCCGACTCCGTACCACGTTTGGATATCAGAGATCATGCTCCAGCAGACGCGTATCGAAGCGGCGCTCCCATATTATGCGCGTTTTCTCGAAGCGTTCCCGGACGTTTGCGCGCTGGCCGCTGCGGATGAGGAAAAAGTCCTCAAACAGTGGCAGGGACTCGGTTATTACAGCCGCGCCAAGAATCTGCAGAAAGCGGCAAAGCTTATTTGTGAAAAATACAGCGGCGAGCTGCCGTGTACGGCAAAAGAACTGCGTGACTTGCCGGGAATCGGCGACTATACCGCAGGCGCGATCGCTTCGATTGCCATGGGACTTCCCGAACCGGCGGTGGACGGTAATGTGCTTCGCGTGGTCATGCGCTTTACGGCCTGTTACGACGATGTCATGCGCACCGATGTGCGAAAACGCGTCATAAACGAGCTTCGGGACGTCTATCCGTCTGGGAAGCAAGCGGCGCTTTTCACCGAAGCGCTCATGGAGCTTGGCGAAACGGTCTGTCTGCCGAACGGCACACCGAAGTGCGAGGTCTGTCCGCTTGCCGATTTTTGCGCGGCACGTGCCGGGAAATTGACGGATATTTTGCCGGTGCGCTCCGCACAAAAGCCGCGCAAAAGGGAAGAGCACACGATCTTGTTCCTTGTTCACGACGGACGTCTTGCACTGCACAAGCGCACAAACGGCGTGCTTTCCGACCTTTGGGAGCCGGTGAATTTAGACGGAAAGAAAACGCTGTGTGAAATCAAGGCGCTCCTTTCGGACTGCGGCGTACAAGTAAAAGCGGACAGTATCGTAGATTTGGGACAAACCAAGCATATTTTCTCACATATTGAATGGCATATGAACGGATATCTTATCGAATGCGTTTTTATGCATGAACCGGATAAACTCCGGGAGGACTATACGTTGGAATGGGAAAATGTGCATGAAATCAAGCAAAATAAGGCGATTCCATCCGCCTTTCGGGCATATCAGAAGAAAACGGGACTGTTTTAAAAGCGGTATCGGAAGAAAAATCCTACTTTGGTAGGATGACAAAACGTCGGATCTGTGGTATTCTACTATAAAATAGGAAAATTTTGCATGGGTGGTGTAGTATGTCTGCAAGTATTGTCGTTCGTTCGGAAATAATTGAAAAATTCCGGCGTTTTTTAGAAAAGGGCAGAATCTTTTTGTTTTCCGCGCCCTGCGGCTTCGGCAAAACCGCCGTTGCTGAGCGGTTGTTAAGAGGCAAACGGGTATTGCGCGTACAAGCGGACGATCCGACGCTGTTTGATCTGGATCTAAAGGAAAATGACTGCGAATTCTTGCTGATAGACAATTTGCAGGACTTGTCCGATCCCAAGTCCAAGCAGACGCTGTGCGACCGCATTCGCGACAATCCGGAAAAACGCTTTGTCTTTCTGTCGCGCGGTGTGCCGCCCGGATATCTGCTGCCGTTCCGGTATTCGGG
>ERZ773136.1846-NODE-1846-length-19238-cov-12.071626_pt1 | contig 19238 bp, 11 predicted proteins | sample MGYA00580855_ERZ773136 | MGnify/ENA primary metagenome ERZ773136 (study PRJEB29015, sample SAMEA2737860) | human gut metagenome | biome: human gut; feature: human-associated habitat; material: faeces | place: China | collected 2012 ... | reverse complement strand
CTTCTTCGGCGAGGCTGCCGGTTATCTTCAGGTTGGTGACACCGGCCTTCTGCTCATCGGTGAGCAGGTCTTCAAGGCAGCTGCCGTCGACGTGAACGCTGACTTTCATGCCGTCTGATCCGGCCCAAAGGCACTGGGAGGAAACAATGACGGCTATTGCATAAACTAACAATCGTTTCATAACTATCGCATTTATTGGTTAGCATTATTTTCTCTTTCTTGTCATTTAATGGTTCACTGCAAATTCAGTGGCTGCCTTGATTCTATCAAAGTCGCCTTGTTCAGCTCTGCCGGCTTGAGTGTCTCTTCGGTCATATTTGCCTGGCTGCTTCGTCACACTGCCCAACAATGCTCTTCAGCAGGCAGACACATCTGCCTCGACAATCCAACCCAAGCCAACAGTTGATAAAATAAAGTTTTCCCTGACATACACCAAGTCCGGATAGACTGCCCCAAGCTGCTCGGCCGACAGGGCGTAATGCAATTTTGAAAGACTCTGTGCCTCGAAAGAGCCAAGCGGCAGGGATTTTGCCTGGCCTGCCGGCACAGACTTGTAGAAAGGCACGGCGGTGAGCGCGGACAGTTTGTCATGGGCCGTTTCGGAGTCATTGCCTATGGCGGGCTCAGCCCCATCACCGATAACCATGCCGTCTATCCCGCCAGAGACACGAAGGCTGCCTACCACGTCTGTCGACTGCAACGTAACATTGCCGTTGCCGCTTACTCTCATTTGGGCATTTGCCAATGCGACCGTGCAACTGAGTGCAATTGTGAGTAATAAATTTTTCTTCATAACTTTCTTATTTTAAAGGTTAATAGGCTTTAGTAATTTTCCTTGATGAAATCTTGCTGATTGCATATCACAAATATAAGGTTTTTACCAACAGACTGTTCGATTTAAGTGTTTATTTAAGCATTTTTAATGATACCCCATTCCAAACCGGGCGAGACGCGGGCAACAAACAGGCATCATAATTTCGCTTTTACACCAATAAGCATTAACTTTTCAGGCGATATGCCCAGCGTTTTCCACACCCTCCTGCCCACCATCATGGCTGAGGTCATGGCTGTGGCTACGCCCTGCACCGCCGCGGCGGCCGACGGAGCTTTCATTGATGCCAACAGGCTGCAACCATTAGCATCTTGCCCAATCCTCTATGCACGCCACTGAAGCGAAAAGGGCGGAGACTTCTTGCCTCCGCCCCCGGTTTAAGGTGTGCCAATCTCGGCCGGGTCTTCATAGCTCCGCACGTAAGCCCCGCCATGAAAATAGTGATAAGACGCGTAATCCACCTGTTTGCCTACTTTCCCTATCAGTGGCAAATAGAACTCATCGATATATTTCCCCCTCCACTTTGTCTTCATGACATCGGTATTGATCATGAAAATCGGAAAGGCTGTATTCAGCGCGCTCATGAGGTCATCATAGATGTTTGAGATGACAAGCACGTCATAACCTTTTTCCCTGCACTTCGCCACCAATGCCTCAGGCGATATGCACTCATTCGACTGGCAAAACGGGGTATAGTCATAAACAATAACATCCTCGCGTGCAGACAAATATTCCTTCACCTGGGCCGGCGTCACGGCATAGACAAACGAGTAATCGGCTATGTCGGCAATCTTGCCGTCATACTTCTTTACCTTTGCCTTGCTTTCGTCTGACAGATGCGAATACCCCGAAGTCAACCCGGATATCTGGCACGAAGAAAGCAGCAATATGACAATGGGATATATCAATGAACGCATAATCGTTCCTGCTTTAAATATACTCGATAACCACCAAATTCACCGATTGACTTATCAAACGGATATACTCCCGCCGGCACTTTCATTACCTCTTCTCGGCTGTCTATGGTTGCATATCCCTCTAAAGTTTCTTCGACGACAAGTGGCTGCAGCCTTGTAACATCTACGTTTCTCGATCCCTCGGCAAGAGCGAGTTCCACATACTGTCTTCCATTCTCGTCTGTGAGAATAGCAAAAGAATTTTTATATAATTCCGAATCAATCATCTCTGGGGTAATTTTTACATCACCTCCTTTTGGAAACCATCGGAAATTACAAAAGCCAAATCCTTTCTTACATTTCAAAGAAGGCCTAGCTATCTTCACAGAGAATATGGTTATATTAATTAAAACCGGCTCCCTAACCCTTGTCTTCAAGTCTTCTTTATTTACTGTCTTAAACTCAAGTTTAGACATAAACTCATCACTGTACTGACTTTTTGTCTCAACCTGTTCTTGTTGGCAAGAGCATAAACCAAGCAGAACAACGGCTAATAAACAAATGTACTTCATTTGTCAATTGTTTTTGGTTATGTATTAAGTTGATTGGGCTAAAGATAGACGTTTTTTTCCAATAAGTCAAACAACGCCACGTCAAATTCCGAACATTTTCTTACAATACACCGCTTCAGGACAACAATAAGGAAAAACAGTTTATATCCATGTATGCCTCAGCAATCAGTCACCTGAAAATCAAAGACTTGCAAACAGCCTACATGACAATTGCCATCGACAAAATTTCTGCAATGCCAAGTGACTTCGGAAACAAATGCGCAATAGCCATCACCCCCGGGCCATAACCAACCTTGCAGGCGACACAGCAAGAGGCTCCCGTGGGTAATCAAGGTGACCTTGCATAATTACGAATACAGTAGCTTTATCGATTAAGCCACTCAACCCAAACGCTTATTTAAGCATTTTTAATGATACCCCATTCCAAACCGGGCGAGACGCGGGCAACAAACAGGCATCATAATTTCGCTTTTACACCAATAAGCATTAACTTTGCAGGCGATATGCCCAACGTTTTCCACACCCTCCTGCCCACCATCATGGCTACGGCCATGGCTGTGGCTACGCCCTGCACCGCCGCGGCGGCCGAGCAGGCCGACACTGCCGTCACCGGCAGCTGCTCTCGCGTGGTTCACAGGGTGGAGGCCGACTATGCCACCGGGGGCATATTCCACACCGACAGCTACCTCAACGGGGGCAATGCCGAGCGGCGCATAATGAACCACGCCTCGGCCGTGAGGCTTAAGTATGCCTTCATGGCACCCGTGGGCAGCATGCAGTCGCGCATATACCCCGGGGCCTACCAGGGCGTAGGCGTGGGCTTCCACCGCTTCAACCCTCAGCTGGGCAACCCCGTGTCGGTGTTCATCTTCCAGGGGGCGCGCATAGCCTCCATTGGGCGCCGACTGTCGCTCAACTACGAGTGGAACCTGGGCCTGGCCATGGGCTGGCACCCCTACGACAGCGAGACCAACCCCGACAACCACATCATAGGCTCGCGCGCCACGGCCTACCTCGACGCCGACATCTACCTGAGCTACAGCCCGGCGGCGTGGCTCGACGTGAGCGCCGGGGTGTCGGCCTCCCACTACTCCAATGGCAACACGGCCTACCCCAACCTCGGACTCAACACTCTGGCGGCAAGGCTCTCGGCGGCGTTCTACTTCGGGCGCAGCCCCGGGCGCCAACCGGCGGGGCCCATGCCGCGCTTCAGGCGCCACATGAGCTACGACCTGGTGGTGTTCGGGGCGTGGCGCAGGCGTGGGGTGGCTGTGGGCGACGGCGTCACGCTCTATGCCGTGCCGGGCACCTACGGTGTGGCGGGCATCAACTTCACCCCGCTCTACAACATCAACCACTGGCTCAACGCGGGGCTGTCGCTCGACGCCGTCTACGACAACAGCGCCAACATTTACTTCGAGGGCGACGTGCCCACGGCCGAGAACGTGCGCCAGCCCAATCCCTCGCGGCAGATGGCGGCGGGACTGTCGGCAAGAGTCGAGTTTGTGATGCCCTACTTCACCATCGACTTCGGCGTGGGCAAGAACATAATCGGGGCCGGCGGCGACTTCAGCGGCACCTACGAGATACTGGCCCTCAAGGTCGACGTGCTGCGCAACTCGTTCCTGCACATAGGCTACAGCCTCTACGACTTCCAGAAACCCAACTACCTGATGCTCGGCGTGGGCTACCGCTTCGGCAGCAAGCGCAAATGGCGCTGAAATGGCTCACCAGATAAATCCATGAGGCATTTTTAGGAGTGCTGGAGTACGGGAGTGCTGGAGTACAGACAATAGTATTTGACTGTCTTCATGCAACACTTTCCCCATGCCAGCAAAGCTCCCATGTTTCCATAACTATTGTCTGTACTCCTGTCTACTGTCTCCCGCCTCCAAAATAAACCCAAAAACTATTGTCTTAACTCCTTAACTCCTAATAAGCCCCAATGTCTATTGGTTAAGTCGTGAGCCGCGCTGATGGCGAAACGGCGGCGCGGCCCGGGCAAACAAATGTCCTGCCCGCAGGCCGGACATGGCCGCGGACAGGACTGCTGAGGTATGAAAAAACAATAACCGGCCGTGGCGCGTCGCGCGCCGGGCCTCAATCTATAGCCACAGGCGACACGATGCCTTCTCGGCAGTCGTCGCCCGTATATTCCATCAGTTCAAGCTCACCGCGCAAGGCGCCCAGGGCGTTGAAGGCCAGCGACAGCATCTCGTTCTCGCCGGGCATCACCACCACCGGAGCCATGTATTCCACCTGCGGGCGCAGGCGGTCTACGCAGTAGGTGTCGTGGGCTATGCCGCCGGTGACGATGATAGCGTCGACCTTGCCGCCCAGCGCTACATACATCGAGCCTATCTCCTTGGCCACGGTATACATCATAGCCCCCACCACAGTGGCATAGGGCTCCTCGCCGGCCTCGGCGCGGGCCGAAAGGCCAATCATGTCGTTGCTGCCCAGCCAGGCCGCCAGGCCGCCCTTGCCGCATATCATGCGCTTCATCTGGCGCAGGGTGTACTTGCCGCTGTAGCACAGCTCAACCAGCTGCATGGCCGGCAGCGTGCCGCAGCGCTCGGGCGTGAACGGGCCTTCGCCGCCCAGGGCGTTGTTGACGTCGATGACGCGGCCCAGGCAGTGGGCCCCCACCGAGATGCCGCCGCCCATGTGGGCCACGATGAGGCGCAGGTCTTCATAACGGCGGCCTATCGACGCGGCGTAGCGGCGCGACACGGCCTTCTGGTTGAGGGCGTGGAACACCGAGCGGCGCTCCAGGCATGGCAGCCCGCTGATGCGCGCCTCGGGGCGCATCTCGTCGACCACCACCGGGTCGGCCGTATATGCAGGGCACCCGCACCTCTCGGCCAGCTCGGCAGCTATGAGGGCGCCCAGGTTGCAGGCATGCTCCATGGTGGCGTGGCGCAGGTCGTGCTTCATGCGCTCGTTGACGGTGTAGACCCCGCCGCGCAACGGGTGCAGCAGTCCGCCGCGCCCTATCACTGCGTCGAAGCGCAGCGGTATGTCGGCCTTCTCAAGCCTGCCTATGACGAAGTCACGGCGATATTCATACTGGTCGGCCACATGCTCAAAGCGTGCCAACTCGCCCACCGGGTGATGGGCGCCTGCCGTCCACACCTGCTTGTCGTCGTCGAAGATGGCCATCTTCGTCGATGTGGAACCCGGATTGATTACCAATATCTTCATAATCTGTGCAACTTTATGTGTTTTTACTCAGCCGAGGCCAGGCATGCCAGCGCAAGGCTCGTGTATTTCGAATCACCGGTGTCGGCCCTCGAGGCCACCACCACGGGTGCCGTCGTGCCGCACAGCATCCCGGCCATGCGCGCCCGCCCGAAGAGCGACATGGTCTTGTAGAACGTGTTGCCCGACTCGATGTTGGGGAACACCAGCACGTCGGCATTTCCGCAAACGGGCGACTTGATGCCCTTGAGCTCGCCGCTCTCTGGGTCGCACGCGGTCTTTACGTCCATGGGGCCGTCTACGAACACGTCGCCGTAGGCCCCCTCGCGGGCCCGGCGCTTCAGCTCCTCGTAGCTCAGCGTATGGGGAAACTTCTCGCTCACCTTCTCCGTGCAGTGCAGCAGGGCCACACGGGGCACGGCCATGCCCAGGCTGCGGCAAACCGACACGGCGTAGCGCAGCATGGCGTCAAACTGGTCGAGCGTGGGCCGCGGTATCACGGCCACGTCGGTGGCAAACAGCAGCTTTGAGTAGCCGGGGGCCTCGATGGCCGTCACGTGGCTCATCACGCGGCCGTGCTCCAGCAGGCCGCGCTCCTTGTCGAGCACGGCCCGCAGCAGGTTGTCGGTGTTGATGCTGCCCTTCATGAGCACGTCGGCGTGACCCTCGCGCACCATCTCGACCGCCATGCGGGCGGCATCGTCGGGGGTGGCCGCAGGGCGCACCTCGACGCGGCCTGGGTACAGGCGGCACACCTCGCCGATGTTCCAGCGGGTGAGCCCGCCGTCAACAAGCAGGAAGTCGGCTGTCTGCTCTTCCAGCGCACGACGTATCACGTACTCCGTATGCGAGTCTCCGGGGCAGACCACAGCCACCCTCTTGCGTGTGGGCAGCGAGCGCAGGCTGCCCGTAAGCGTATCGAAATCACATATCCGTTGCATACTAATTGTTCTTTCTTGCAAATATAACGTTTATTTTGTAAATTCCCAATATCCGCCACAGACTAATTCTGCACGGTTAACGTATAATAACACAGGGGTACGCCATGCTTATGCCGGCCCCGCAGGCACTGCTGCCGGGCGGCCCGTGGCGGCGGCGGCACAAAGGGCCGGCTGCACCGGCGGCCGATTTGGCCATGCCTGCCAATGGGCAGGCCGGCGTGTGGTTGGGATGCGGGCCATGGCACGGGGCCATGCACGCCGCCATTGCAAGGGGTTCTTTCATTTCTGGCTGTTTAGGTTGTTTAGGCTGTAATGGTAGGGGCCGCAGGGCCGGAACGGGGCGCCGCCATACCGGGCGGCTTTGCGCCGGGCGAACCGGCCACGCGGCATGATGCAACAAATATACAAAATCATTACGTGAAAAACAAGTGTTTTTGTGTTTAGACCATATTGCTCCGACTATACGGACACAAATTCCGACTTTCAGCAAACTAATGCTTGTTTTCTCGCAACCGTCGCAAAGCCCACAGTGAAACTGTTTTGTCAATGTGGCTGGTGTCAACTGCATTAGTATTTATATATACTAATGCCAGTTGACCACCATATAGACACATTGCAAGAATAAAGACTATGGTTAGAAGGAGGCAGAAGGAGGTAGAGGAAGGTAGAAGGAGGTAGAGGAAGGTAGAAGGAGGTAGAATAGGAGTTAGAGGGAGGTAGAGGAAGTTAGAGGGAGGTAGAGGAAGTTAGAGGGAGGTAGAAGGAGGTAGAATAGGAGTTTGTAGGAGTTAGTAGGAGTTAGAGGACAATAGCTTTTGTGGGTAATGTCTTCTAACTCCATAAACGAGCGCAGCGAGTGATAACTTCTTCTAACTCCTAATAATAACGGGGGCCGTAACGGCAGGCAAAACCGCCCGTAGCACCTTGCAAAACGGGCCTTGCGGCAGTGTCACGGGACAGCCTGTCGGCATGGCAGCAATTTATTGAACTCATTCAAACTTTTTCCGAAAAACTTGAATGAGTTCATTGTTATATGCAGTAAAAAAATCCCATGCCCGGCGTTCAATCAATTACAACCGCTTGACCTCCTTGTCCGCATCGCTGTGGCTGTGCGAAGTGTCATCCTTGCTGTTCAGCTTGTAACCCAGCGTTAAGGAAACAGCCCTGAAGTCGTATCGGTTAAGCAGGTGCATCACCATCCGGTCGTTGTAAATATCGTTGCCGTCTTTCTTGCTGTCGAAAATGTCATTAATCTTGAGTTGTACAGACAGACGGTCGTGGCAAAACGTCTTTACGGCATTGAAGTCGACCGACCACATGTGGCGGCTGAGATGCACGTTGCGGTAGTCGCCCGGACTCTGGTAGTCGGCTGTGACAAAGAATGAAAGCGTGCGCCCCAACCGGAAGTTGTTGGACAGCTTGACTATCCATATCGGGCTGCCCAAGCAGTAAGTGCCCATGCTCGTTGCCAGGTTCAGAAACTGCTTGTTAACCACCGTAGTAACCTGTGGCGTCCATGCCCCAAAGCTCTTTGAGACAACCACCGCCAGCCGCATCTCCTTGACCGAAGGCAGGTTGCGGTAAGACATTATTGACAATGCGCCCTGTGCATCCGACTGCGTACCCCAGTTGATGATTGCGTTGCGTGTGTCGGAGTAACCCAGCTGAAACTGCACCATACGCCACACGCCTTGCAGCGTCAACCCATGCACATACTCAGGTTGCAGCATTGGGTTGCCCATCTGCCACGTATAACGGCTGCCATAGAGCACATTCTTACTCAATTGGCGGTATGTGGGGCGGTTTACTTCAGTGGAGTAAAGCAACTGGGCCTGCAACTGCCCTACGCGGATGCCCCACGACAGGTTGGGATAGACCTTGGTGAATGACTGGCTCACATCCCCCTCGCCATTTCCGGGATGAAAGGTGAACCGCGCATTCTCCACGCGGACGCCGAGGCCGAAGAGGCCCACACGGGTAAGCACCGAATAGTCGGCAAAAGCCGCGCGCTGCGTCTCCCTGAGCAGGCTCTGCGCAGTGGGCATCTCGTCAAGGGTGCTGAGGTAGTTGTCGTTTCGCCGTGTGCGGACATACTCCACCCCCACTGTTGCATCGCCGCGCCACAGCTTGTGGCCTGCCGAGGCGCGCAGCGACATCATCCGGTTGTTGACACGGCTGACAGCCGTGAACGCGCGACTGCTGCCGGCCCGGCTGGCCTCATCATATTCATTGTCTGTCTCGGTCGTGCTGCGGAGGTAGTCGAAGTCGGCATTGGCCTTGAAGCCGCCAATGGCCCCGGAATAATATGCGTTGACAAAGTGGCTGCGGTTGCCGTGCCCACGTTGCAGCCCTGTGGTAAGCAGCTGGTCGTATGGCTTGCCGTCTGCATAGACACTGTTGTCTGAGCTCAAATCCATTCGGCTGTAGGTATCGAATGTCAACATGTAGCGCCCGCCTACATACGACTGCCGGCCTATCTGCCAATCAATGCCCGTGGTGTTCTCTATGCGGTTGTGCCTGCGGTGCTCCTGCTCATTGCTCACTTCATTCCACAACGTGTCGGCATATACAGTCTGGGTGAGGTCTTTCCATGTCAGGTCGTTGTCAGAGCGGTATTCAAGGTTGTTGTATGCCGTCCACCGTTGTGCGCTGTAGCGCAAGCCCAACTGCTCTACCACGCTGGCATTGCGGTTTTGGTACCATGTCGAGCGGGCATCCACGCTCAGCCCCCGTGCAAAGTTGGCATAGGTGGCAACCCTGACCACAGCCTTGACAGAAGCATCGTATTCAGAGCCCGGATTGGCAATCACCTCGATGCTTTCGATGTCAACAGACGAGAGACGGTCGAGCTCCGACAAATCGTATATGCGACGATTGTCAACAAAGAACACGGCCTGCCCCCGGCCCATCACATCGTATCCGCTTCCGGTCTTTCGCACAAGCAGCATCGAGGCCAACACATCTTCGAGCCTGCCGGCATGGGCCAGAGCCGTGCCACGTATTTTGTAGCGGAAGCCGCCGGGGGTGAGCTGCGACACCGGGCGCGAAGACCTGACCGTAACCTCGCCAAACTGATGCTGCGCCTCGATGAGAGTGACGGCCACCGAATCGCCATCCGGCCTGACCACGGCGGTCTCATAGCCAAGGCACGACACGGCCATCATCCATTTGCACCGGGGCCGCGGCATCACAAACCGGCCTTGTGCATCGCTCACACCGCCATTGATGTAGGCAGAGTCGGCACTGCTAAGCATTACGACTGTCGCTCCGGCAATAGCATTGCGTGAAGCGTCATACACATATCCCGTTATCTTCTCTTGCGCTACGATGGCCACCGGCCACGAGGCAGCCAAAGCCATTGTCAATATCCTTATCATCTAATCAAATTAATTGCCCGGTCTTCACCAAAGTTACACGCAGAAGTAACGCCTGTGCAAAACACGGGGAAGACAAAGTAAAATCCAAATCCAATGGATTTTGCAATATCTCATCCCCGCCACTTCTCCAGATGTTTTCTTATACCGAATCCTTTTGTGATTTAGGTGCCGCCCAGATGCTTCAGGCATTGCGTTCTTTCTACGCCAAAATTAGTCAGAGATACAGATACGACAAAACAAATTCATATTTATCTTTGGCTTTTACTCAAAAAATCATACTTTTGTATAAGGCAAACATACCATACATTAAGTAAATCTACAAGGTATGACGATACAAGAAATAATGAAAGGCCTGCAGCAGGACGGCCATAGCACAAAGGCAATGGGAGGACAAGTAGCAGACGACATTCTCCCTTATGTGAAAAGTGCCCACGCCCTCGACAGGCTTGGGCATGGAAAGATTGTCGTGATTGATTTCGTGCATTGCTCATTCCCGTATGTTTCGCCATCCATTTTGTTAAAATTGCAACAAATAAGGAATGCAAGGACAAAGGGCGACGAAGACTTAATTGACGACAGGCAGCTGTTTGACATAAAAAACATCATAAGCTCTTATTTCTCATTGCTGAAAAAAGCCAACACCATATCGGAGTCATCGGTCTTGCATTTTGACTTATCAATAGAGGCAACAGTATGCAAGGAAATGATACACATATCGTTAAGTCCCTGCCTATGCAATACAGAAAAAAGCGTAATACTCGGGGTGTGCATGCTGACTTATTCGGCGAGGAAACGACCGGGGAATGCTCTTGTAAAATTACCCCAGGCAGATGAACACTATGAATACAGACACGATGGATGGGTTCTGGCCAAGAACTCACATTTGACCAACATGGAAAAAGTTGTCATTGTGAATAGCATAAATGGTAAAAGCATAAAAGACATAGCAAAGATTCTGTCGGTTTCGATTGTTACTGTCAAGGCCCACAGAACCAACATATTCAAAAAGCTGAGGGTCAAAAACATTACCGAGGCTGTACAATATGCCGAGGATTACAATCTAATTTGAATGTCCGCAAGCTGCCTGCCGGTTACAGGCAGGCAACGGGAGCCCGGAGTTAGCTGACGCAAGCATTCCACGAGGCCCGCGGGGCTCACCTGATAAATCCTGGAGGCTTTTTTTAGAAGTTAAGAAGTTAGGAAGTTAAGGAGTTAAGACAATAGCTTTTGTGTATAATGAAGTTAGAGGGAGGGAGAAGGAGGGAGAAGGAGTTAGAGGACAATAGCTTTTGTGTACAATGGAGTTAGAGGGAGGGAGAAGGAGGGAGAAGGAGTTAGAGGACAATAGTTTTTGACTATCATCGCGCAGACCTTTTTAAATTCATAATTTTTAATTCTTTGCTCGGAGTACAGACTATAGTTATGGAACATGGGAGTTCTGGGAGTATGGGAGCTCTGGGAGCATGGGGAAAGTGTTGCAGGAAGACAGTCAAATACTATTGTCCTAACTCCTTAACTCCATAACTCCTTAACTCCATAACTCCTTAAATTCCTAACTCCTTAACTTCCTAACTCCCTAACTCCCTACCTCCCTAACTCCCCCCTATGTTTATTCGGGTGGCCCGCCCGGGCGTCAGAGCCACGTGAGCGCGGCAGCCACCACGCCCACGACCGCGGCGGCCACAGCCATGACAACCGCGCTGAGCCACAGCAGCCGCCGGGGCACGCCGCCGGCCATGCTCACCATGCCTTCGGAGCGCAGCTCAACGCCCCGTGGGCGCCCATTGTCGGAGTGTTTGTTTCCGTTCATAGCTCAAGCTGGTTTTTTACAAGTTGATAGTAAGCCCCGCGCATGGCGGTGAGCTCCTCGTGGGTGCCGCACTCCACTATGCGGCCACGGTCCATCACGGCAATGCGGTCGGCGTTTCTCACCGTGCTCAGGCGGTGGGCTATGACGAGCACCGTGCGCCCGCGCAGGAACTCGCCGAGGCTCTCGACGATGGCCCTCTCGTTGCTCGCGTCGAGCGAGTTGGTGGCCTCGTCCATGAACACATACTCGGGGTCTTTGTAGACGGCCCGCGCTATGAGTATGCGCTGCCGCTGGCCGGCGCTGAGCCCCATGCCGTTGCGCCCTATGCGCGTGTCGTAGCCCAGCGGCAGCGAGGCCACAAAGCCGTCGACGCGGGCCATGCGGGCGGCTGCCACGAGCCTGTCGGCGTCTATCTCGCCGTCGCCCACGGCGATGTTGCGCGCCACCGACTCAGAGAATATCACCCCGTCTTGCATCACCACGCCCAGGCGGCTGCGCCACCACTGCGGGTCGTAGTCGGCGAGCGGGCGCCCGCCCACGGTAACCTGCCCGCCCTCGGGCGTGTAGTAGGCCAGCAGCAGCTTGAGCAGCGTGGTCTTGCCGCTGCCGCTGGCCCCCACTATGGCCGTGGTCTTGCCCTGCTCTATGTCGAGGCTTACGTCTTGGAGCGTGGGGCGCAGGGCGTTGCGGTCGTAGCGGAACGACAGCCCCACAACGCGTATGGTGCGGTCGGCCGAGGCGAAGGCCGCCATGGCGCCGTCGCGGCCCTCGGGGCGGGCGCGGTGTATCTCGTTGATGCGCTCGAGGCTCAGCCTGACGTCTTGCCACGAATAGACAAAGCCAAGCAGGCTGTCGACGGGTACGGCCAGCTGGCCCATGATGTACTGCACGGCGAGCATCTGGCCCAGCGTCATGCGCCCGTCGATCACGGCCATGGCCGCCATGACGGTTATGATGATGTCTTTGACGCTGCTTATGAGCACCCCGCCGGCCTCTTCGGCCTGCTGCAGCCTGAGAGCCTTCATCCTAATGCCAAACAGGCCGAGGCGGGTTTGCTCCCACTCTTGGCGGCGCCGGCGGCGGCAGTCTTGCAGCTTTATCTCCTGCATGGCCGTAACCATCTGCCATGTCTTGTCGTGGCTGTCGGCCTCGCGCTCAAAGCGCTCGTAGTCGAGCACACGACGGCGTCGCAGGAAGGCCGCCATCCACAGCCCATAGACCGCGCTGAAGGCCGCGAAGACGAGGAACAACACGGCGTCGTAGGCCAGCAGCATACAGCCGAACACGGCAATGGTCATGGTAGAGAAGAGCACCGTGAGCACATGGCCGGTGAGAAACTGCTCCACGCGGTCGTGGTCGGCCATGCGCTGCAGCAGGTCGCCGGTGTGCTTGGTGTCGAAGAAGGGCATGGGCAGGCTGAGCAGCTTGGCGAAGAAGTCGGACAGTATGCTAAGGTTGACCCTCATGCTGACGTGCGTAAGCAGCCAGCGGCGCACGAAGTCGAGGGCCGTGGCGCTGAACGTGAGCATGAGCTGGCCCGCCAGCACGAGCCACACAAAGCCAATGTCGCGCAGGGCTATGCCCCTGTCTACCACGGCCTGGGTGAGCAGGGGCAGCAGCAGCTGTATGGCACTGCCTATGGCCAGCCCTGCCAGCACATGGGCGAAGGCAGCCTTGTAGCGGCGGACATAGGCCATCAGGAAGCGCACCGAGCCGGTGTCGCCGCCACGCTTGCCGGTGGCTGCCTCGGCGAAGGCCGGGGTGGTTTCCAAGAGCATGGCTATGCCCTTGTCTTCGCCATCGGAGCGCGAGCTGAGCCATCCCTCCTCAAGCTCGGCGCGCGAATATTCCACGAGGCCCTTGGCCGGGTCGGCCACACAGTAGCGCAACCTGCGCCCGCGCCCCCTGATGCGGTAGAGCACCACAAAGTGGCGCTGCCGCCAGTGGAGTATGCAGGGCAGAGGGGCCTTGGCAAGCATATCCACCGGCAGGAGCCCGCTGACGGTGTGCAGGCCCAGGGCCTCGGCGGCACGGCTCATGCCGAGCAACGAGACACCCTCGGCCGTAGACGGACACAGCTCCTCGACCTCGGCCGCCGACATCTTGCGGCCGTGGTATTCGCACACCATCTGCAGGCAGGCTATGCCGCACTGCATGGCGTCGTGCTGCATGCGAAAGGGGAAAACGGACATTGAGAGCTTTGAGCTTTGAGTTATGAGTTATGAGTTATGAGTTAAAAATTAAGAGTTAAGAACTTGATAAGTTAAGAATTAAGAATTACGAAAAGGCTGCGCGGTGATAGTCAAATGCAAATGTCTGTACTCCTGCACTCCTGTACTCCTGTCTCCTAAAGACGCATCCCGATGCAAATTCTTAAACATTTCACATCTTCATGATTCCCGACGAGCCACGGTCTACCTCAAGCTCGGTGCGCTCCACCTTCTTGCGGCCGAAGTCGAAGCTGTAAGAAATCTTCAACCAAGCCGAACACATGTTGTTGTAAACGGTGGCTCGGTCATAGCTGTAAGTGCCGAAGTCAAACCATTGCCGCTTTTTGTAATCCTTGTCGAAGATGCGCTGGCATCCTATCTCTGCGTATAGCCCCTTGTGGTGCCAGGACGCAGTGAAATAGTATTGCGCCGGAGTTTCATTCCATTGCGAACCGGACAGCTCACTCATCTTTGAGGAATACATTGCCGTCAAGGTGAAGTTTTTTATATAATAGTTTGTTGACAATGAAAACAGCATACGGTCATTGTGTGCGGAATATACGCCTGTTAACCGTTGTCCTTTGTACATCAGTTGCCCCGACAATTGCAGTGAGCGGTTAAGCAGGCTCCACGCCACGGCTCCGCCGGCGATGCAAGAGTGCAATGCCCCGTCTGACATGTATGTGCTAACCATCGTTTCGCCTTCTGTCGTGTAGAAATCTTTCGTCAAGTCTGCGGCGATGAAGTAGTCTCCGAACAAAGACAGGTTGACATTCTTAAGTGCCAGGCTGTAGCCTATGTCAACAAAGTGCAGCTTCTCTATCTCAAGGTTCGGGTTGCCGCGCTTTATGGTATATTGGTTTACCCTCTGCTCCGTGTTGTTGTAGAGATCCATGGTAGGCACGCTCGTACCCATCGACCAGTTGGCATACAGAGAGTTTTTGCTGTTTATGCTGTAGCTTGTTGATATAGTGGGGCGCCCTTGTATCTTTCTTGTTGCCCCTATTCCCTTTATGTAGTATCTCTCCCAATACAAACCAGGCTGTATGCCGATGCGCAGCTTTTTGGCGAATGTGTGGGTGTACATCGGCAGCAACTGCAATCCTCCGTCTTGAATCTCCTGTCCGGCGTCAATGGTTCCGATGTAGTCTGCCTTGCTCCATGTGTTGAATCCCCAAATGAATAAGGTTACGGAGTTGTTGTGGCGCAGGTCGGCCGTATATTTAACATGCGCGTCAAAGTTGTTTCTTATTTCCTTTGTGTCGGTGATAACAGGCGTCAGGCCACCCTCGGTGTAGTCGCGCCGGTAGGTGTTGTTGCCGTATGCGTAATTGGCCTGCACCCGCAACGTCCGCCCTTTGCCCGGCCTTGTCTCCATGAAGAGTGTGGCCTGCGGTGTTGCGTTGCGGCTTTGCGTCGTGGTTGTTGCCATGGCATCAGGGTATGCCTGAGGCGAATAGACTACAAGAGTGCTGTGCCGGTCGGTCGGCGTTTCACCCCAGCCAAGGCCGATGTCGGCGTATGCCGTTGTCTTGTCCGTCCGGTACGTCATGCGCATCTTGCCGTAGTAGTTGCGTTGCTTCGTCAGTCCGTAGGTGGCTGTGGTCTGCTTCGTGAAGGGCGCGTCAAAGGCATAGTGCTCCGTTCCCGATGTTCCAACAGCATCTTCACGGTCGAAGTCGGTACCGGCCAGCAGTGTTATGTTCATTTTGTTCATGTCAAAGCCAACCTGAGCCGAGTATCCTCCAACATTCAGCCCGGGATGGAATGTAGTCGACGTGCGCACGTCAACATACCCTCCGCGCCCATACTTTCTTGTTATGAAGTTCAGCACGCTCTGCTCTCCCGGAAATTCATCCGACGGTTGGTCATAGTATTCCACGCGCACAATATCCTTCGGCCTCAGGCGGTCGGCCTCCATGGCATCGGCCTTGCGGTTGTCAATATATATTGTTGGGGTGGTGTTGTTGGCATTCTTTACTGTTCCGCTAACCCGGTCAACCGTCAGCTTGGGTATCATCATGTTGGCCAGCAAACCTATGCCCGAGTTGGCAGCGTCCACCTGCCGTTGCGTTGGCATGTAGGCGGTGTAGTCGCCTTTCTGTATGGCTGTGCGCCCCTCTACGGTGACGCCGCCAAGCTCCATCTGCCGGTATATGCTGTCACTTGCCGCCGGGGCGGTCTGCGTGCTGTCGGCCGGGGCGGTCTGCGCCGATACGCCGGCAAAACAACATGCCAACGCCACTGATGCCAAAAACTTCTTCTCCATAATGCGTGTCTGTCTTATTGATTTGTTGAACGTTAGCTTGCCCGGATGTCAAGCACCCGGCAGCAGCCCCCTGATGCGGGCCTCATTGACAACATGACTCTCGGCGTAGTGAGGAAACCTATCCATGAAACAATCTGGGCAGCCATAATTTATTGCATACCGGTGCAGCCTATCGGCATGGCTGCAATCTAATGACAAAAAGCAGGATTGTCTGCAACAGGACACCACTGCAAAAAGTAACCACCTACCACTCCTCCGGCCACATGGGGTCTGTTATCCGTCATTGAGGCGTTGCATTATGGCCACCTCGTTCAACTTTTTCTTTGTTTCCATTGTTTCTGGTTATTAATCGTAATTACCTACTCATATAGCTTTTCGGTTTCCGCTCCTTTGTGGTCTGGTCCATGCTTTTATCTATGCGCAATAATAAAAGTCGGTATGTCGGAATTAGTTCCTGCGGAATGCGGCGCAGGGCCGGTATCACAAAATCAATCAAACAGACGTGAGTCAAATATCTATATATCGCAAATATACAATTTATTCTTTAAGTTTGGTTGTTTTGCTTCCATTATTTTTATACTTACACGCATTTGGAGGGTTATCGACCCATTGAAATGGCATTGCCACCAACGAGGCGTGATGCAGCAAGCACTCGGCGCCCAACCTTTAATTCTTAACTCTTAACTTTTAATTCTTCACAGTCTCATGATTCCCGACGAGCCACGGTCTACATCGAGCTCGGTGCGTTCAACCTTCCTGCGGCCGAAGTCGAAACTGTAAGACAGCTGGAGCCACGCCATCCGGCCGTTGGCACGGCTCACGCCGGAGCGCTCATAACTGTAGATGCCGAAGTCAAACCACTCGCGGCTGACGTAATCGCGCTCAAACGATTTGCGGCCGCAAAGCTCAGAACGTGCCTTTGTCTGTATCCCGGTTTGTTATCTTCTTTCTTATCTTGCTGTCCTTACCCTTGAACAGCGTGTAGCTTGCCCCTATGACAAACATAGAGGCATTGTCGTTGATGATGTTGGTAGATGAGTGAGCGATGATGTCGTTGGGCAATGTCTCGGAATGGTATTTTGACCTTGAGAACGCCCAGTAGCAGCCGACGTTCAGCATAAGCTGCTTGTGACGGTAATAGACCATGACGTGGCCAGCGTTTTCGTCGTCGGAGAGGTAGGGCCCGCTTATACACCTCGACACGATGTTGCCGGTATAGTAGGCCCCAAACCGCCCGTGGCTGAGGTTGACCGTATACCACAGCGGCGTATACCATTTTGAGCTCACCCCCATCAGCCTGCTGTCAATGCGCTGGTTGACAGCCTTTCCGTAGAGGTTAACCGTGAGAATCCCAGAGGAGAACGGGCGTATGGCAACAGAGTATGTGGCACCCAGTTGCCTGAAGCTCTCGGCGTTCTCGTATGTCTGCACCACGCTGCCCGACTCTGTGGCATGGTAATACGTATTGATGGGGTTGTTGGTGAACGATGCAAGCATCGAGACGTTGAGGTCTATCCACGACAGGCGGTGGCCAACGCTAAGCGAGCATGAATATGTGTTTGAGCTGCGCAAATAGGGATTGCCCCGCTTCACCAGCCTGTAGGCCAGCTGCACGGCGTTGTTGCTGAGCTGGGATATGCCGGGTGGCTCTGATTGCGACGACAATTCCAACCTCACAATGCCGTTTTTGTATGAATAAGACAGCAAAAGCTGAGGCGAGAACACCACTGATGTTTGATGGGTGTCGTCGTTGGAGGTGCACAACAACGTTGCTCCTGCGCTCACCCTATATCCCAGCCGCTTGTGTGAGCCGCCATATTCGGCGTAAGCGTAGTGGCTGCTGTTGGCCGAACGGTAGCGGTATTCGCGGTTGTCGCTGAGCGTGTTGCTGATGTAGGCCGTCGACCGCCCGGCCATTCCCCTGTATCCTATGTTCATTGAAGAGTTCTTCCACGATCGCGTATACATCATTTCCGCTATCAGCGAAACCTTGTGGTTGCGCGACGTCATGTTGTCGTCAAGCATTGTGGCGCCGTCATCGCCCGCCCACTGCCTGTTGCTCTCGCTCTGGTCATTATGATAGTATGTGCCCACCACATCTGCAACAATCTCATGTTTTTTGCCAATCTTCTTGTTCAGATAAACGTTGACCGTAGGCCCAAATGTGTTGAGCTTGCTGTGGCTCTCGCCGTTTCCCCCGGCCCAGTTGTCATCACCAATGGTGGTGACCCGCATGTCGGACTGGCTGAACGAGTGTGACAGCGACGGGCTGAAGGCCACCTGCATCACCAGGTCTTCGGGCTTGTTGTAAGTGTATTTCAAGTCGAAGTCATTGTTTGTATATCCAAAGGGCCGGCTGTTATGGTATATGTAACTCGCCCCCTTGCCACTGCCGGGAATGTCGAACCGCTCTGTCCACTCGCAGTCACTGTAGTTACGGTAAGACAGCGAGTAGTCGAAAGACAGCTGGTGGCGCCCGGATGTGAGGCGCAGCCATGTGCCGGCATCGCCAAACTTTGTTGTCAGCGCGTGCTGTCCTCCGACACCAAGGGCAAACCCATTGTCAAGGCGCTTGGTGATTATGTCGACCACCGTTCCCATGCCAACATATTTGGCCGGTGGCACAACATATTGCTCCACCCTTATTACCTTGTTGGCAGGCACAGACTTCAAGTCGTAGTCAGAGCAAGGCACACCGTTGAGCAACAGCATAACCTTGCCACCGTCCATCATCTTCAGCCTGCTGCTCACAGGGTCAACATGAACATCACGCAATGTGGCCACGAGGTCGGCCGCATGCTGAGCTTTCTCCACCTGCTCTTCGGTAAACGTATACGTGTCACGGTCGGCACGGGTGGTCTTGCGGCTGCCTTTTACTGTCACTCCTGCCAGCTCCATCTGTCTGGACACACTGTCAAGGCTCACAGCCTCACGGGTGCTGTCGGCGGCGTTCACGTTTGCTTCTGCCCGCGTGCTGTCGGCCGGGACGGTCTGCGCCGATGCGCCGGCAAAACAACATGCCAACGCCACTGATGCCAAAATCTTCTTCTCCATAATGCGTGCTGTTTTATTGAATTGTTGAACGTTAGCTTGCCCGGATGTCAAGCACCCGGCAGCAGCCCCCTGATGC
>ERZ773136.1835-NODE-1835-length-19365-cov-3.261471_pt1 | contig 19365 bp, 20 predicted proteins | sample MGYA00580855_ERZ773136 | MGnify/ENA primary metagenome ERZ773136 (study PRJEB29015, sample SAMEA2737860) | human gut metagenome | biome: human gut; feature: human-associated habitat; material: faeces | place: China | collected 2012 ... | reverse complement strand
AACTGCCACGATCACTTCCGTCACCCAGAATGCATGCCAGACACCGGCAGCTCCAAATATTTTGCTTAAAATAAATGCCAGCGGCAGGATCACTATGATATACCTGAGCACTGAAATTACTAACGACTCTTTTCCTTTCCCAAGACCTTCTAATGCTCCTGACACAGTGACAGATACCGACGATGCAATAAATCCAATACTGATCAGACGCAGTGCCTCTTTTCCATACAGAATCGTCTCCGGATTACTCGTAAACAATCCTATGAGAGTCTGCGGAACTGCCAAACAAAGTATTGTCCCGATCACCATGACCCCGGCGATCAATATCAGTGCCGATCTGAAAATATCTTTCACACGTTTTTTCTCCCCTGCACCATAATTATACCCAATCAATGGGCGCATTCCCTGCACCACACCATTTCCTGTCAGATATAAAAATGTCTGCAGCTTAAAATAAGCCCCAAGAACAAGTACATAACTTGCAGAATAAACAGCAAGAATCGCATTTAATGCAGAAACCTGGATTGACGGAAGCGCAAGACTCAATGTTGCAGGCACACCGATTGAATACATTTTCCTGCTAAGTGCTGCATCCGGCGTCATATCTTTCAATCTTACTTTTACCGGAATTGGATTTAAAATGTAAAACATTAAATAACATACCAGAGATATGATCTGACCGATCCCGGTTGCAAGTGCTGCTCCACGGATTCCCATTTCAGGGAAAATTCCGATACCAAATATCATAAGCGGGTCTAAAATAATATTAGACACGCATCCAACCAGCATACAGAGCATAGATGTTTTCATACGCCCCACCGACTGAAAAATCTTTTCAAAACAAAGACCCGCTGCATTCGGTACTGCAAAAATAAAAACAATCTTTGCGTACTCTGTTCCCATCTCTATGATAGATCTTTTATCTGTAAACATGGCAAGAAAAGGTGCTGTAATTGCAATGCAGACTACCGCCAGAACAAATCCATGGATCATATTAAAAAGTGTTCCCAATGACGCCGTTTTATCTGCGGTATTATGTTTTTCTGCTCCAAGAAAATATGCGATCGTCGCATTGATTCCGATTGCAAATCCAATGACAACCGCATTGACCCGATTCTGCAGGGGAAATACTAAAGAAAGCGCCGTCATTGCATCCTCGCTGATGCGGGCAACAAAATAGCTGTCAATGATGTTGTATAGAGCGTTAACTAACATGGAAAATGTCATCGGCAATGCCATAGAGATAACAAGCGGCATGACCGGTTTTTCTTTCATAAATTTCTGGTTCATGGTGTAATCCTTTCGTTACTGTTTACCCGAAAGCCTGGCACCTGCCATCAAACTTTGGGGTTTTTATTCCTGTGCGCAAAAAAATGCCACACAGCTATAACGCCTTATAGCTGTGTGGCGAAAAATAGAGTTCATCACTCAAGAAAAGTCCACTCCATAAAAATGGTTTTGGAACTGTATTATAACCAGTAAATTTTATTTCTGTCAAGTAAATCTTATTTTGCAATATCAATACGCACCAGTGCTTTGCGAAGTGCAAATTCCGCACGTTTGACATCGATTGCCTCTGTCCGGTGGGCAAGTCGTTCCTCAGCGCGCGCACGCGCAGCTTCGGCACGGTTCTTGTCGATCTCATTCGGCCACTCTGCAATCTCTGCGAGAAGTGTTACCTTATCCGGCAGGATTTCCGCAAAGCCGGAATGTACCGCTGCGATCACGTCATCTTCACCTGTTTTATGAATCTTTACAATACCAGGTGCTAACACAGTCGTGAGCGGAATGTGCTTTTTATATACACCGATCTCACCGGAGGCAGTGGTAAACTCGATCATATCGCCCTCACCCGTATAAAAAACACGATCCGGCGTAATGATCTCTACCTGAAAAATTCTGTTTTCGTCTGCCATATTAATCCTCATCTCTGAGCAGCTTATTGCGAAGGAATATCTTTAAAGCTATTTGTTCTGCTCAGAAACAAAATAGCTTTCTCCTTTACATTTACTGCATCTTTGCACGGACATCATCGATCGTACCTGCATTTAAGAAATAACTCTCCGGTACATCATCATGTTTTCCTTCAAGAATCTCTTTAAATCCACGGATCGTCTCTGCGATTGGAACATATTTTCCATCCAGCCCGGTAAACTGTGTTGCAACGAAGAACGGCTGGGATAAGAATCTCTGTACCTTTCTTGCACGGCTTACAACCAGTTTATCATCCTCGGAAAGCTCGTCCATACCAAGGATTGCAATGATATCCTGTAATTCTTTGTATTTCTGTAAGATCTCCTGCACACCGCGGGCTACCTCAAAATGTTCCTGACCAACGATACGCGGGTCTAAGATACGGGAAGTAGAACCAAGCGGATCTACTGCAGGATAAATACCAAGCTCTGCAATAGAACGCTCAAGCACGGTTGTTGCATCCAGATGTGCAAATGTAGTTGCCGGAGCCGGGTCAGTTAAGTCATCGGCAGGCACATATACTGCCTGAACGGAAGTGATAGAACCGTTCTTCGTAGATGTGATACGCTCCTGAAGAGCACCCATCTCTGTCTGTAATGTCGGCTGGTAACCTACAGCGGAAGGCATACGTCCTAACAGCGCGGATACCTCAGATCCTGCCTGTGTAAAACGGAAAATATTGTCAATGAAAAGCAATACATCCTTACCGCCTTTATCACGGAAGTACTCTGCCATCGTAAGACCTGTTAATGCAACACGCATACGCGCTCCCGGCGGCTCGTTCATCTGTCCGAACACCATGGTGGTCTTATCGATAACTCCTGATTCTTTCATTTCATAGTAAAGGTCATTTCCCTCACGGGTACGCTCACCAACGCCGGTAAATACGGAATATCCGCCGTGCTCGGTTGCGATATTGTGGATCAGCTCCTGGATTAAAACGGTTTTACCTACACCGGCACCACCGAACAATCCGATCTTACCACCTTTCTGGTAAGGGCAGAGAAGATCTACGACCTTGATACCTGTCTCTAACATCTCCTGGGATGTTGCCTGTTCCTCAAATGCCGGAGCAGGTCTGTGGATCGGCCATTTTTCCACACCGGTCGGAGGATCGATCTCATCGATTGGATCTCCTAATACATTAAACATTCTGCCTAACGTATTCTCACCTACCGGCACGCTGATCGGTCCGCCGGCTGCAACTGCATCCATTCCACGGACTAGTCCATCGGTCGATCCCATTGCGATACATCTGACTGTATCATCGCCCAGATGCTGGGAAACCTCAACGGTCAATTCTTTTCCCGACTGTTCACCTTTTAACGGGATACGGATCGCATCGTTGATCTCCGGCAGATTGCCCTCTGTGAATTTAATATCCAGAACGGCACCGATAATCTGGGTAATCTTACCGATATTATTTGCCATCGCTTCTTTCTCCTTGTAATCATATTTTTATGCAGATTCCTGCGAAATATTTTTCCACTGTATCTGCCTGAACACAGCCGGCAATATTTCCTGATATAAAAATCTGCTATCCAGAGATTGCCGACGCACCGGCAATGATCTCTGTTAATTCCTGTGTAATCGAGCCCTGACGTGCCCGGTTGTATTTGAGCGTCAGATCACTGATCATATCCTCTGCATTGCTCGTTGCAGAATCCATCGCCTGCATTCTCGCACCGTTTTCACTGGCAACTGCCTCCACAAGTGCCCCGTAAAACAGGCTTGTAACGTATTTTGGAATGATCATATCAAGTGCTTCTGTCTCATTCGGCTCATAATTCATCAGAACGTTTGCCTCTGCTGCTGCACCAAGTTCTTCTTCATCAAACTCGATCGGTAACAGCTTCATCAGCTTCGGTTCGTGTACGACTGTATTTTTAAAATGTGTATACACCAGATAAATCTCGCCGATCGTGCCATTGGTGTAATCCGCAAGCACCTTCTTGCAGAGTTCTGCCGCATCATCATAGGATGGTGACTCGATGATATAAGAATCATCTTCCTTAATATGATAACCACGGCGTTCTAATACCTCACGTCCTTTTCCACCGATAGCATAGATCTCTACATCATCTTTGGAAAAGTCACTTCCGGTAACCAGCTTGATCAAATTGGAATTGTATCCTCCGGCAAGTCCACGGTTGGATGTGATCACAACGATCGCTTTCTTTGTGGAAGTGCCTTTTTTCAGATAAGGATGGTCAATCCCACCTGATCTTGCAAGCATGGAAGTAACGGTCTGGTACATATAATTCGAATATGGATTCGTCTGTTCTGCCCTGCTTTTTGCTTTCTGCAGTTTTACGGTTGAAACAAGCTTCATGGCTTTTGTGATCTGCTGCGTACTCTGTATGCTGCTTTTTCTTCGTTTAATGTCCCTCATTGAGGCCATAACAACTTCCTCCTTTTTTTGGCGAAGTCCTGCTTGTTACGCTTATTTCAAGAAATCTGCCTTACATTCTTCAATCGCTTTGACGAGTTTTGCCTCTGTCTCATCACTGATGACTTTCTCTGTGCGGATTGCTTCCGGTACATCCGGATATTTGGTATCCACATACTCAAACAGTGCTTTTTCAAACGGTAAAACCTGTTCTACCGGAATATCCAGAAGGTATTTTCTGGTTGCCGCATAGATGATGATGACCTGTTTTTCAACCGGCATCGGCTGATACTGCGGCTGTTTTAACATTTCACGGATTCTGGCACCCTGTGCTAACTTCTCTGTCGTGTCGGCATCAAGTTCGGAACCAAACTGTGCAAATGCTGCAAGCTCTCTGTACTGTGCTAACTCGACACGGATCGGCGCTGCGATCTTCTTCATAGCCTTGATCTGTGCAGAACCACCTACACGGGATACGGAAAGACCTGCGTTGATCGCCGGACGGAAACCGGAGTTAAACATCTCTGTCTCAAGATAGATCTGACCATCGGTAATGGAAATAACGTTCGTCGGAATATACGCTGAAACGTCACCCGCCTGTGTCTCGATGATCGGCAATGCAGTCAGGGAACCTCCGCCAAGTTTATCGGAAAGTCTTGCTGCACGCTCTAAGAGTCTTGAGTGAAGATAGAATACATCTCCCGGATAAGCCTCACGTCCTGGTGGACGTTTTAAGAGTAAGGAAAGTGTACGGTATGCGGCCGCATGCTTACTTAAATCATCGTAAACAACGAGAACATCCTCACCATTCTCCATCCATTCCTCACCGATCGCACATCCTGCATACGGTGCAATATACTGTAATGGTGCAAGCTCACTGGCAGTAGAAGCAACCACTGTCGTATAAGACATTGCTCCAAATTCTTCTAATGTTTTCACCAGAGCGGCAACAGTGGACGCCTTCTGTCCGATGGCAACGTAAATACATTTTACACCCTGTCCCTTCTGGTTAATGATCGTATCGATCGCGATCGCTGTCTTACCGGTCTGTCTGTCACCGATGATCAGCTCACGCTGTCCACGTCCGATCGGCACCATGGAATCGATCGCCTTGATACCGGTCTGTAACGGTGTATCTACGGATTTTCTCGAAATAACACCCGATGCGACACGCTCGATCTGACGATATTTGTCCGTCTCGATCGGTCCTTTGCCGTCGATCGGCTGTCCTAACGCATTGACAACACGTCCTAACATGGCGTCACCAACCGGAACCTCTACGACTCGTCCGGTGGTCTTTACGGTATCACCTTCATTGACATTGCGCTGTGCACCTAAAAGTACAGCACCAACATTATCTTCCTCAAGGTTTAATACCATTCCGTATACTTCTCCCGGAAATTCCAGAAGCTCACCCTGCATTGCGTTGTCAAGACCGTGAATACGTGCGATACCATCTGCTACCTGAATAACGGTACCAACGTCAGCTACTTCTAACTGCGCTGCATACCTTTTGATCTGTTCTTTAATTACGGAACTTATTTCTTCTGGTCTTAAATTCATGAAGCGCATTCACCTGCTTTCAACTGTATTTTTGATAATTCGCGTGCCAGATCATTTAATTTTGTCCGGACACTGGAATCAACGACTCTGTCGCCGATGCGAATCACCATTCCGCCTATCAGTGCGGAATCCACTGCATAATGCATCTCAAATTTCACATACTTTGTAGTCTCTAACAATCGTTTCTCCACTGCTTCTTTCTGCGCTTCGGATAATTCCATTGCCGATGTCACATAAGCGGTTCCGATGTTCTTATACTCCTTGACACAGTCAATGAAATAATCCAGCACCGTATCCACTTTTGCGAAATGACCTTTTTCTACAATCAGGCGGAGCAGTCCAACAAACTCCGCGGAAATCTTTTCTGCAAATATGTCTTCTATGATCTTTACTTTTTCTTCTTTAACGATTTTTGGATGACTCATTAATTTGAAGAGCTCAGGATTTTCTTTTAAAGCAATTTTTACTGCAACCGCTTCATCCCGGAATTCATCCATTCTTCCGCTCTCTAGCGCAACTTCAAACAATGCATCACCGTATGTTTTTGATACTAGCTTTGCCATGTCGAATCACCCATTTCTTTCAATGTTTCTTCTACCAGCGTATCCTGCACGGTCGCATCGATATTTGCTGCAACAACTTTTGCCGCCATCATGGATGCAACTGTGATCATTTCCTGTTTTACTTCATCCATTGCACGTTTCTTAGAAAGCTCTGCTTCTTCGTTAGCTCTCTTTATGATGCGCGCTGCTTCTTCTTTGGCGTCACTCTCAATACGTGCTGCATTCTTCTGCGCCGTCTTGCGTGCCTCGCTTAAGATCTGCTCTGCCTCTTTATCGACATCTTTTAACTTTGCATCATATTCTGCTTTGAGTGCTGCTGCATCCTGTTTATCCGTCTCTGCAGTCTTAATATCGGCTGCGATACGGTTCTTTCTGTCATTCAGCAGCTTGCGTGCCGGTTCAAACAGCATCTTGGACATGAATAAAAATAAGAAAAATACTGCTAACGCCATTAAAACCACATCATGCAGTAACTGAAAATCCAGTCCAAAAAGTCTTGTCATTTCCTCCAAGGTTCGGCCTCCTTTCCAAATTTTTTATTCCAAAAATGGAGCGCCATTCATTAACCCAAAGGCTGTACGAACAGTAAAAGCATCGCGATCAAAAGTCCGTAAAGACCTGTTGTCTCCGCAACTGCCTGTCCTAAAAGCATGGTTGACATAATGTCTCCCTTTGCACCCGGATTACGTCCAACTGCTGCTGCACCATGTCCTGCTGCAATACCCTGTCCAATACCAGGTCCGATACCGGCGATAACTGCCAGACCTGCACCGATAGCTGAACATGCCATAATTAAATCGTGTCCTGTGATATTCATATTAATCCTCCTAAATAAAATAAATTATTCTTGTTCGTAGTTCTGACCAATGTATGTCATTGTCAACATACAGAATACATACGTCTGAATTGCCCCTGAGAACAAGTCAAAGTATACATGGAGTGCTGCCGGCCAGATGATTGCTATTTTGCTCAGCAGTCCATAAACTAATGCCATCATAACGGTTCCTGACAATACGTTCGCGAAAAGACGAAGCGACAATGAAATCGGCACTGCGATCTCACTGATCACATTGATTGGAAACCAGATTGGCAGCCATGGTGGCAATGGGGAACACATATCTGTCCAGATCTGCTTGATCGGCAGATTCTTAAACTGCGTGATATGGATCAGGAAGAATGTAATAAGACCAAGTGCCAGTGTCGTACCATAGTCAGCCGTTGGTGGTCTTAATCCAAACAGACCTGATATATTACTCATAAGAATAAAAATAAAAATGGTACTGATATAATTGACAAACTTCGGTGCTGCCACCTTTCCCATGGTGCCGCTTACCATGTTATCAAGCATCTCAACCATCAGCTCGATAACATTCTGAAATCCCTCCGGGATCTCCTTTGCATGTTTGATCGCACGGTTTCCTGCAATGGCAAGTGCCATCATAAGCAGCATAACGATCAATATGCAGACATGCGATGTTGTGATCCAGACTTTATGTCCGAATATCTCGTACTGAACGATACCATGTATCATAAAGTCGATATTTTCGGCTCCGGATGACATCAGAATTGCATGATTCACTCTCTCACCTCCCTCATATGAAATTGTTATCTTCACTGTCTGAAGATACATCACCTCTTCCTTGCAGTTTTTGTATTACTCTATGTGTAAAGGGCTGTAAGTACGCAGATACCTTAAGTCCCAATACCCCGATAAACGCAGTGATCAGATTTCCGAGATTCCATTCCATCATAATAAAGAAAACGATCACAACAACAGCATAGCGGAGCAGTGATTTTACAATGATCTTCTTCTTTGCATTGTCCTCTCCATACAACTCCACCGCATCTCTTAATACAGTTGCGATGTTGACTGCCATACCGCACGCTAAACCGATACCGATCAGAAGTCCCGTGGTGTACCTGGCTTTGTCGGTGACAAACCAGACACCCGCCAGTTCCACGATCACTCCATACACAATAATTCCCAAAACAAGTCCCGGCAATGCATCATTGATTCTTCGTAACATTATTTCTGCCACCGTCCTGTCCATAAATCTTTTTTGCCATTTTAAAAATATTGGTAAATCCGGCCAGAGCACCCATGATAAACAATGGGATCACGATCCAGAGCATATCATATTTTCTGCCGATCCATGTACCAAAGAGAGTGCACATCACGATCGGAACGATCATATTCAATCCAAACTGCAGGATCAGTGTCAGTGCCTGAAACACCTTTCTGTTTTTTCTCACTTGCATCGTTCCTCCATAAAGTACAATCTTTATTCATTATAACATTTTTCGCCATTTTGTCTATCAAATATCCGTCATTTTGTATAGATAATATTTCCTTTTTATTAAGAAATATTTCAAATTTGTCTATTATCTCACTATATTATAAGTAACCCGATAAATGATGGTTTGTGGGTGATATGCGTCGCCCGTCCAAATGGTGTGTCGCAGGCTTGTGAGTGGCATCTTACGCAAAGCCGGAGTTAATTTTGGTTCCATTGTACGAAAATAAGAAAAGTCTAAGTGTGTCTGAGTTAGATTTTCTCGGAGTGACGTGACCGGCGTTCAACGAGCCATCCGTGGCTCGTGAAGCCTTGTTCTGCCATCCGTGGCAGAACATCACTGTGTATCTACAGACACACTAAGATTTTCTAATTTTCTCCCAAAGTCACAAAATTAGCTTCGGCTTTGCGCAAGATGCCAGCCTCCAGGTTATGAAACACCATTTGGGTGGGCGGTTCATCTCAAAACTGGGGGCGTAGGTGCGAATTTTTGATATTCGCACAAATGGAAATATGCTTAAAATGCTAATGTGCTGTATCATTAATATTCAACCTAATGGCTTCCCAGATTTTCCATCTGCTACATTGTATTACATGAATTTTTTCGTAAATTTCCAGACCAATAACACAAAATATTTTCAAATGTGTATGGCAATAAATATGAGCATAGTGTTATATATCGAGGTTTTTGCCAGTGTAATCAAAAAAAAATAAACTATTGAATATAGTTATTTGAAAATATTTTTTTAATCAGATTCACACATAAAACACTAAAAATTTACGCACTACCCAAGGTTGTAAAATGAGTTCCCCGGCGAAGGGTGGTTCACAACCTTGCGGCTGGCAAATCGCATCAAGCCGGGACTCGTTTTGTGACTTTGGGAGAAAATTAGAAAGTCTTTGTATGCCTGTTCACAATACAGTGTTGTGCTGCCATGGACGGCAGCACAAGTCCTGATGTGCCAGGGAAGGCACATTCAGGACGTACACGTCACTCCGAAACTAACTCAAACAGGCATACTTAGCTTTTCTTATTTTCGCACAACGGAACCAAACCTGCCAGCGGCACCCGGAAAACTGCGCCTTACACTGTCCCTTAATACCTAAGTACCAATTTGCAAAACTTTACCAAATTACCTTGACAAATATTTCCATCAGTCATATACTTTGAAAAGCTAATTATTTGACTATCAAACTATTTGAAAGGCAAATGATTACATGAATCAGAAAATAAGAAAAGAAAATCAGCCCACAATAGAAATAAGGGCAAGGCGCTGGAAAAATAATAAGGCATGCGCAGAAAAGGAGAAAAATATGTTAGAGAAAATGATCCCGATTATTGCAGAGCAGTTAAATGTGAATGAGTCTGAAATCAAGGCAGAGTCCAATTTCAAAGATGACTTAGGAGCAGATTCCTTAGATTTATTTGAACTTGTCATGGCTCTTGAGGAAGAGTTTGGCGTGGAGATCCCATCTGAGGATTTACCTTCTATCGTAACTGTCAATGATGTTGTCGAGTACTTAAAAGGAAAAGGTGTGGCTTAAGTATGGAGACAAGGGTAAGTAAACTGCTGGGAACGAAATATCCGGTCATTCAGGGTGGTATGGCATGGGTTGCGGAATATCATCTTGCAGCGGCAGTTTCAAATGCCGGAGGTTTAGGAATCATCGGAGCGGCAAGTGCACCGCCTGAGGTGGTCAGAGAGCAGATCAGGGAGGCAAAGAAGCTGACTGACAAACCGTTTGGCGTGAACGTCATGCTGTTAAATCCAAATGCAGCCGAGGTTGCACAGATCGTCATTGAAGAGGGCGTTAAGGTTGTGACCACAGGTGCCGGAAATCCCGGAAAATTCATGGATGCATGGAAACAGGCAGGCGTTGTTGTGATTCCGGTCGTTGCGAGTGTTGCAATGGCAAGAATGATGGAGCGTGGCGGAGCGGACGCAGTGATTGCAGAGGGAATGGAGTCAGGTGGACATATCGGTGCACAGACGACGATGACACTCGTTCCGCAGGTGGCAGATGCGGTACAGATACCGGTTATTGCCGCAGGAGGAATCGCAGACGGCAGAGGCATGGCAGCGGCATTTATGCTCGGTGCCGAAGGAGTACAGATGGGAACCAGATTTGTGGTGGCAAAAGAATCCATCGTACATCCGAATTACAAGGAGCGTGTCATCAAGGACATTGACTCAGAAGTGACCGGCATGAGCACCGGACATCCGATCCGGGTTCTTCGCAACCAGATGAGCCGCGAATATTTAAAAATGGAAAAAGAGGGCGCTTCATTTGAAGAGTTAGAGCACCTTACACTTGGGTCCCTGCGCAAGGCAGTCATTGACGGTGACGTGGTCAACGGAAGCCTGATGGCAGGACAGAGCGCCGGCATGGTAAAAAAAGAAGAAAGCTGTAAAGAGATCATCGAGGACGTTGTGACACAGGCGGAGTCACTGCTTGGAAGATAGTGCAAAAATAAGCGCAAGAATGGAGATTAACATGGGAAAGACGGTTTTTATGTTTCCGGGACAGGGAGCACAGTACATAGGAATGGCAAAGGATTTTTACGATGCCATCCCGGAATGCAGAGAAGTATTTGAGGAGGCATCCGAGGCGTCAGGACTTGATATCGCTGCGTTATGCTTTGAGGAAAACGACAAGATCAATATCACGGAGTATACACAGATCTGTATGCTGACCGCCGAGGCTGCGATCCTGCGTGCATTGGAGGTAAAAGGCTATAAAGCAGATGTGACTGCAGGCTTAAGCCTGGGAGAATATGGAGCATTGATTGCCTGCGGAGCACTGAGCAGAAAAGATGCATTTGCACTGGTGCGCAAAAGAGGGATCTACATGCAGGAGGCAGTGCCGGAGGGCGGAGCCATGGCAGCAGTCCTGGCACTGGATACCGCGCAGATTGAGGAAGCCTGTAAAAAAACAGAGGGCATTGTATCGATCGCAAACTATAACTGCCCGGGACAGATCGTCATTACCGGAGAAGAAAAAGCCGTAGCGGCAGCCGGAGAGCTCTGCAAAGAAGCCGGAGCAAAACGTGTTGTTCCGTTAAAGGTCAGCGGACCGTTCCACTCAGCAATGTTAAAGGGTGCCGGAGAAAAACTTGGCGAGGAATTAAAACATGTAACAGTCCATACACCGGCAATCCCGTATGTCGCAAACGTGACAGCAGACTATGTGACAAAAGAAGAGGAGATCAAACCATTACTGGAAAAACAGGTGTCCTCATCTGTCCGCTGGCAGCAGACGATCGAGCGTCTGATCGCAGACGGAGCAGACAAATTTGTAGAGATCGGACCGGGGAAAACCTTGACAGGATTCATGCGCAAGATCAACCGTGATGTAGCTGCAGTCAATATTGATAAATATGAAGACTTTGAGAAATTTGTTGCTGAGAGCAAAAATAAATAAGATATGCCACATATTTTGATGTGAAAAAAGTTTGGCAGCTATCAGAAAAAAGGAGAAGTTATGTTAACTAATAAAACAGCACTGGTCACCGGTGCAAGCCGCGGCATCGGAGCTGCAATCGCAAAAAGCCTTGCAAAAGAAGGTGCATTTGTCATCATCAATTACAACGGTTCTAAAGAGCGTGCAGATGCTGTTGCGGCAGAAATCACAGCGGATGGCGGCAAAGCGGCAGTTTACGGCTGCAATGTATCTGATTATAGTGCCTGTGAAAAAATGGCAAAAGACATCATGGAGACATACGGTCATCTGGATATTCTGGTCAACAATGCCGGTATCACACGGGATGATCTTTTGATGAAAATGAGCGAGGAAGCATTTGACGCGGTCATTGCGACAAACCTCAAGGGAACTTTTAACACGATCCGTCATTTTTCACGCTATCTGTTAAAGCAGCGTTCCGGAACGATCATCAATCTATCATCCGTATCCGGTATTCTTGGAAATGCAGGACAGGCAAATTACAGTGCAAGCAAGGCGGGCGTGATCGGGCTGACGAAAAGTGTGGCGCGGGAGCTGGCGTCGCGCGGGATCACCTGCAACGCAGTGGCACCCGGGTTTATTGAGACCGATATGACGGATGCCATGACAGAGAGCGCAAAGGAAGCCGTTCAAAAACAGATTCCACTGGGGCGATGCGGAAATACAAAGGATGTGGCAGAGCTTGTGACATTTCTGGCATCGGACAAAGCCGCGTATATCACCGGTCAGGTGATTTCGGTGGACGGCGGCATGTGTATGTAAGGGAGTAGTAACTGAAAGAAAGTGAGGCAGGTATGAGAAGACGGGTTGTAGTAACCGGAATGGGCGCGATAACGCCGATCGGGAACTCTGTAGAAGAATTTTGGAATGCGGTGCGGGAAGAAAAGACAGGATTTGGGGAAATCACGCATTTTGACGCATCTGGATATAAATGCCATCTGGCAGCGGAAGTAAAGAATTTTGACGGGAAAAATTATATGGATCCCAAGGCGGCAAAACGCATGGAACTGTTTTGCCAGTATGCGGTGGCGGCAACGAAAGAGGCCATCGCGGATGCCGGACTTGAGATGGAGAAGGAAGACCCGTATCTGGTGGGAACAGCGATCGGAAGCGGCGTCGGAAGTCTGCAGGCGATCGAGCGCGAATATAAGAAGCTTCTAGAGAAGGGACCGGGGCGAGTCAATCCGCTTCTGGTGCCGATGATGATCTCCAACATGGCGGCAGGCAACGTGTCGATCCAGTTTGGCTTCAAGGGAAAAAGCATCAACGATGTGACGGCTTGTGCGACCGGCACGAATACGATTGGCGAGGCGTTCCGGAGCATCCAGTACGGGGAGGCGGACATCATGATTGCAGGAGGTACGGAGGGCAGCATCTGTCCGATCGGAATTGCCGGCTTTACGGCGCTGACGGCACTGTCGTCCGAGAGCGATCCGAAGCGATGTTCCCTGCCGTTTGATAAGGAGCGGAGCGGGTTTGTCATGGGAGAGGGCGCGGGAATCGTCGTGCTGGAGGAGTTAGAGCATGCGAAGCAGCGTGGAGCGAAGATTTATGCAGAGGTAGCCGGCTACGGATGTTCCTCGGATGCCTACCATATTACATCTCCGGCGGAGGACGGTGCGGGCGCAGCGCGTGCGATGGAAAACGCCATGAAGGATGCGGGGGTAAAACCGGACGAGATTCCATACATCAATGCACATGGAACGGCGACACATCTGAATGATCTGTTTGAGACGCGCGCAATCAGGCTTGCGTTTGGGGAACATGCCACGAAGCTTAAAATCAATTCCACAAAATCGATGATCGGACATCTGCTCGGGGCTGCGGGCGCCGTGGAGTTTGTAACCTGCGTCAAGGAAATGCAGGAAAATTATGTGCACGCGACCGTCGGCTACCAGACACCGGATGAGGAACTGGATCTTGACTACTGCAGGGAGGCGGTGGCGATGGAGGTGCCGTACGCGCTCAGCAACTCCCTTGGATTCGGCGGGCACAATGCGAGCCTTTTACTTAAGAGATATGGAGGCGAGGCGTGATGGAACTGGAGATCGGACAGATCATGGAGATCCTTCCGCACAGACAGCCGTTTCTGCTGATCGATGCGGTGGAGGAACTGGAGCCCGGAAAACGCGCGGTGGCGCGAAAATGCGTCAGCTACAACGAACCTTATTTCGGAGGACATTTCCCGGGGGAACCGGTGATGCCGGGGGTACTGATTATCGAGGCACTGGCGCAGACCGGTGCGGTGGCAATCTTAAGTATGGAGGAAAACTGTGGAAAGACGGCATATTTTGCGGAGATTAACCGTGCCAGATTTAAGAAAAAGGTGGTTCCGGGAGATGTGCTGACCCTGACGACGGAGATCATCCGGCAGAAAGGACCGATCGGCATCGGCAGTGCGACGGCGTCTGTGCGCGGGGAGGTTGTCTGCACGGCGGAGCTTACGTTTGCAATCGGCAGCAAGGAGGAGTAGAGGAAAAATGGCGGCTTTGTTTCAGAAGCGGAAAAAAGAACCGGCAGAAAAAGCACCGGTGGAGGCAGCACAGGCGCTGCAGGAGACGATTGTGTGCCCGGCCTGCGGCAGGGAGATCAATAAAAAGGAAGCGGAAAAAAATCTGTATGTCTGCTATGAATGTGGCAGTTATTTCAGGGTGCGCACCAGAAACCGCATCCGCATGGTGGCGGATGCCGGAACGTTTACCCCGTGGTTTGAGGATCTGGCGGAGGCGAATCCGCTGGAGTTCCCGGGATATGAGGACAAAGTAAAAGCGGCAAAGGAAAAGACCGGACTGCATGAGGCGGTCACCATAGGACGCTGCAAAATATACGGCGAGGACACGGTGCTTGGCATCTGCGATGCCAGATTTCTGATGAGCAGCATGGGGCATGTGATGGGGGAGAAAATTGCCTGCGCTGTGGAACGCGCGACAGAGGAAGGTCTGCCGGTCATCCTGTTTTGCTGCTCCGGTGGCGCCAGAATGCAGGAGGGGATCGTTTCCCTGATGCAGATGGCAAAGACAGCAGCTGCTTTAAAGAAACATTCCGAGGCAGGACTTTTATATGTGCCGGTGTTAACCGATCCTACGACCGGAGGTGTGACGGCAAGTTTTGCAATGTTAGGAGATATCATCCTTGCAGAACCGGGAGCATTGATCGGATTTGCAGGGCCGCGTGTCATCGAGCAGACGATCGGAGAGAAACTGCCGGAGGGATTCCAGAGGGCACAGTTCCAGTTAGAGCATGGTTTTGTGGATGCGATCGTGGAGCGTAAAGATTTAAAAATGACACTTTACCGCATTTTAAAGATGCATCAGAAAACGGAAGGATATGCAAACTTTGATCCGCTGCGCAGCGATGACTGTTACGAGCCGACAGAGGTCATGAAAGAGCGCGCCACAAAGGCACAGCCTCTTTCCGCATGGGAAAAAGTGCGTGCGGCAAGACGTGCAGACCGGCTTGCATCGGTGGATTATATCGACAATATTTTTGACGACTTCATGGAATTTCACGGAGACAGACAGTTCGCGGATGATCCTGCGATTGTGGGCGGTGTTGCCTACCTTGACGGCCAGCCGGTCACTGTGATCGGTATTCATAAAGGAAAAGATTTAAAAGACTGCATGCGTCACAATTACGGAATGCCGTCACCGGAAGGTTACAGAAAAGCACTGCGTCTGATGAAACAGGCAGAAAAATTCAACCGTCCGATCATCACATTTGTGAACACATCCGGTGCATTCTGCGGAAAAGAAGCGGAAGAACGCGGACAGGGTGAAGCAATCGCAAGAAATCTCTATGAGATGTCAGCCATCAAAGTTCCGATCCTCTGTCTGATGATCGGAGAAGGCGGAAGCGGCGGTGCGCTTGCACTGTCGGTCGGCAATGAAGTCTGGATGCTTGAAAATGCAACGTATTCGGTACTTTCGCCGGAAGGATTTGCATCGATCCTCTGGAAAGATGGAAAACGTGCAAAAGAAGCCAGCGAGGTCATGAAGATCACGGCGCATGATCTGTATGCGTTAAATATTGTGGAGCAGGTAATCCCGGAGTATGGCACGGCAGACGAAAAAGCATGTGAGTCAATCTCAAGATATATGAAAGGCCATATGAAAGAATTTTTAGAGCGTCAGAATGGCAAGACAGGAGAGCAGCTTGCCGAGGAGCGCTATGCGAGATTCCGTGCGTTCTGATAAAAAGGTTACTGGATTATTTTACAGAGGGCAGATGGAAATAAAATAAACTCTGGAATGAGGAAAAAGTATGAAAATCAAAATCAAGGGAACCGGAAGTGCGGTTCCAAAACTTCGGGTGACAAACGATGATTTAAGTAAACTGATGGACACCTCTGACGAGTGGATCAGAAGCCGTACCGGAATCGGTGCAAGACATCTTGCGGTGGAGGAGACGACGACAGGGCTTGCTGTCGCAGCAGCAAAGGAAGCGTTAAAAGATGCGGAAATGACTGCGGAGGAACTTGATCTTATCATTGCAGCAACGGTTACGGCGGATAAGTTTCTGCCGAACTTATCCTGTGAAGTGCAGAGTGCGCTTGGAGCAAAAAATGCAGTTGCATTTGATTTAAACGCTGCCTGCTCCGGATTTTTGTTTGCGTTAAATACGGTTCAGATGTATCTGGAAAATGGTGTATACAAAAAGGCACTGGTCATTGGAGCGGAAACTCTTTCAAAGATCATGGACTGGAATGACAGAAGCACCTGTGTATTGTTTGGGGACGGTGCAGGGGCGGCGGTCGTTGAGGTGGATTCCGAAACAAATTGTAAAGCAAAGCAGCCGGGTGCAGCAAACAAAAGCGGCATTCTAAGCATGGTACAGGGTTCCGACGGCGCGCGGGGGGAAGTCCTCCGCTGTGATAACCGTCCGGTCAATAATCCATTTGCGGTCAACGATACGAAACTTTCCTATGTGTCGATGAATGGTCAGGAAGTATATAAATTTGCAGTCAAAACGGTGCCAAAGGTGATAGAAGAGGCAGTGAAAAAAGCGGGACTTGAAGTGGAGGATATTGATCTGTTCGTACTTCATCAGGCAAATCTGCGCATTATTGAGTCTGTTGCAAAAAGACTGCATCAGCCGATGGAAAAGTTTCCTACCAATCTGGAAGAGTGCGGCAATATTTCAGCGGCGAGCGTGCCGATTTTGCTTGATAATATCAATAAACATGGTATGATATGTGAAGGTAAAAAAATAGTTTTGGCAGGATTTGGAGCCGGGCTGACATGGGGCGCGACGGTTTTGGTATGGTAAGGGCAGCAGCAAACAGACTGGCTGCAGTTTACATATGTGTGAAAGGCAATCTGTACTGCCATGAATAGGAGTATATTTGAATGACGGCAGATGAAACATTAAATGAATTATTGGTAAAATTGTTTAAAGACATTATGGAGATCGAGGGGAAATCGCTGCTCACGGATGAATTTAAGGATCTTACCTATAATGATTTTCATGTAATAGAAGCGATTGGAATGTCAGAGCCAAAGAGCATGAGCACGGTGGCAAAGCTGATGAACGTTACGACCGGAACGCTGACAAAGGCGATGGACGGTCTGACCGATAAGGGATATGTTGTCAGGGAGCGCAGCAAGCAGGATAAGCGTGTTGTCTGGGTATGCCTGACCGAAAAAGGAAAGGCAGCTTATCTGCATCATGAAGAGTTTCATCACCGTATGATCGACCACATTAAGGAAGAACTTAACGCACAGGAGACAACGGTACTGATCTATTCACTGGCAAAACTGGTGGATTTTTTCCAACAGGTATACGGGGAGAATGAAGAATCGTAGAGGGTTTGGACAAAGTTATGGATATTATATAGATATTTGTGGATGTTTTTCGGAAACGGGAGGCATCCTTTTTCTTTATAGAAAAATGCCAGGGCAGATAGTGCTTTTCAATTTTCTGATAACACAGTCATGATATATTTTCTCAAATAAATGTTGTAATTACAACATACAATCTGACCGAAATAAATTAATATGATACCAGAGACAAGGACATCAGTGTGAAAAATAAGATTTTTCACACGCAGGATTTGTGCTTGCGCACAAACTTAAGATGCGCAAAAGCAGCGCAAGAATGGAGGTTTTCATGAAACAGTTAGAATTAAACAACAGAAAAGTGGCAGTGATCGGATGCGGATTTGTAGGAGCGACATCAGCGTTTGGACTGATGCAGAGCGGATTGTTTTCCGAGATGGTTTTGATTGATGCAAATACAGAGAAAGCGGAAGGGGAGGCGATGGATATTTCCCATGGAATCCCGTTTGCAAGACCGATGAAAATTTATGCGGGCGGTTATGACGATATCATGGATGCGGCAATCATCGTTGTGACAGCCGGTGCAAACCAGAAACCGGGCGAGACGAGGCTGGATCTGGTACAGAAAAATGTTGGCATTTTTAAGAGCATCATCCCGGAGATCGCAAAGAGAGATTATCAGGGAATCCTGCTTATCGTATCAAACCCGGTCGACATTCTTACATACACCGCACACAAGCTGAGCGGAATGCCGGAAAACCGCGTGATCGGTTCCGGTACGGTGCTTGACACGGCACGTTTAAAATATGAGCTGGGAGAGCATCTTGGTGTGGACAGCCGGAGCGTGCATGCATTTATCATCGGGGAGCATGGTGACAGTGAGATCGCTGCATGGAGCAGTGCAAATGTATCGGGAATCCCGCTAAATACATTCTGCGAGATGCGCGGACATTTCAATCATGATGACTCGATGGAACGCATTGCTGCAAATGTGCGCAACAGTGCCTATGAGATCATTGCAAAGAAAAATGCAACTTATTATGGAATTGCGATGTCTGTAAAGAGGATCTGCGAGGCAATCGTGCGCGATGAAAAATCGATCCTTCCGGTTTCCGGTATGATCCATGGAATGTATGGTGTGGAGGATGTTGTCTTAAGTATGCCGGCGATCGTTGGAAAAAACGGAATTGAGAGACAGGTTCCGATTTCTTTAGATGAGGATGAGCAGAAACAGCTCCGGAAATCAGCGCAGATCTTAAAAGAGATGGCAGAACAGGTTTTGTAATTTTTGAACTCCCTTTTTACAAAAGTGTGTCTGATGCATACTAACTCATAATTATACGAAA